>Ga0209319_1000495_pt1 | contig 49537 bp, 47 predicted proteins | sample RifGroE2_FD_184000 | JGI IMG/M metagenome (GOLD analysis project Ga0209319, IMG submission 184000) | Groundwater microbial communities from Rifle, Colorado - Groundwater E2 (SPAdes) (version 2) | ecosystem: Environmental > Aquatic > Deep subsurface > Groundwater | place: Rifle, Colorado, United...
GAGCGCTGACACCACAGAAGAAAATTTGCAGGCTCGCTGCCGCGGCACAATTTTAATGGCAATTTCTAATAAAAAACGCTACATAGTACTGTCTACTGGTAATAAAAGCGAAATGTCAGTTGGTTATGCAACTTTATATGGCGATATGGTTGGTGGTTTTTGTGTTTTAAAAGATGTGCCTAAAACTTTAGTTTATGAATTGGTTAATTATCGTAATAGTCTAAGCAAAACGCCACTTATCCCACAACGCATAATCGATCGCCCACCCTCTGCCGAACTTGCTTCTGATCAAAAAGACACTGACAGCCTCCCACCCTACCCAATTCTAGATGCTATTTTGGAACGCTTTGTCGAGTGTGACCAATCTGCAGAAGAAATCATTGCTGCCGGTTTTGATGCAACAATCGTCAAAAAAGTGATCAATATGGTTTATCGCAATGAGTACAAGCGTCGCCAAGCACCAGTTGGGGTACGCATTACTGCGCGCGCTTTTGGACGGGACAGAAGATATCCAATTACGTCGGGGTTTTAGGATTTTCTAAAAAAATACTGCTGCTTTTGCCTTGTGCACGAATATAACCTTCGGCATGCAATGTTTTGAAACAATTAAAAGTTTTTAAATATTCAAGCGATACGGGGGATAGACATCCTATCAAATATAATAAACTTTCATATTGACTGAGCAAATTATCCCAATACCATATTGGCTCATAATGAAACACTCTATTTCTTAGCTTTCTAATACGGCTAACTGCTTTTGAAAGGTAACTACGAGTTCGATCCTTTTTAGAAATATGCGGAAATACCTTAGGCAGTAATTTTGGCCAAAGAATTTGCTCATGTTCATAATGTGTCTCCAAAAGACTTGTCCAAAAACCTAAAGACAGTTCTGTAACCATATTATTAGGATCGAGCGATTTGTTTTGACGCTTTAGACTATATTTAACTTCGCAAATGATCTGCTTTTCCCTAGCACGTAAAAAATCCTCATCAAACCAATAATCATTTTTAAATAAATCGGCAATTGCTCTATGCAATGAATTTCTAAAAACGATTTCAAATATCTGTAAGGCTGGATATAACGCTTGGCTCAATTCTATATTCCAATAATACAATGCTATCGCATCTACAATGTTTGAATTTTCATTTTGCAAGTATTTATTTAATCTTTTTTCAGAAAAAGCCAAACAAAAAGCCTCAAAAACCTTATATTGATTTTTATAGTCATTTATCATACAATTTACACATTGTCCCCGGGCTACTCCTCTCCCCGTTTTGCTAAAATTGGTGAAGAATCCGGGGTTTTATTTTCTGCCGTTTAGTGATTTTATTCATTAAATTTCGTTTAAAATAAACAAAAAACCAGTTCAGGTAAAAACTTGAACTGGTTTTTTTGTTAGCTTAAGCCTTATTTTTTGTTCGTAGGAACAAACATCGGCCAAGCTTTTCGCCCATATGCGCGAGCATCGAGCACTCTACTGCTCCCTCGGACACGACGATATCTTCTGAAAATTAGAACTTTCATTCCGAATCTCCTTACTTTCGTATTGCCCCAAAAGTTGCCCCAAAAAAACATAGAATCCACTAATAAATTTCTAACATTATCCTCGCGGTCTAAGGTCTGTGTGTAAACAAATCTTCCTGAGCCATTTCTACAAAACTACGTGCTTGCGGTTGCACAGGTGGTAATGGATACCTTCTTTCCGCTGCTGGAAGTAGTGACAATACAATATTTGGAAGTAATATAATATCGTTATTGTTAAAAGCTCTTATTAAACCCAAGAAGTATTGAGGTTCGCTTTTTATGTAATCGACAATTTCTCTATTGAAAGATAGTGGAAGAACGTTGTCTACATTGTAATTAAAAATTGCCAAATAGAGTTTTGTAGCTATTTCAGCATGCTTGATCCTAATTTTTCCAGACGGACTTAATGGCTTATCAGCATCACAACCATCTGTGTGAAATTGAAACGGGAGCCCTTCCCTCTTAACAAACTCTTCTGTATGGGCATACATATCTTGTAAAGGGTGCAACCCTTCACCTAGCTTGAAATAACATAAATAACTTTTAAATTCTAGCTCTTTAAGTTTTTGATTAAGTATACTAATTCCCCTATCATATGAGTCACCTATTTTTAAAAAATTCCTACTCAACCTTGCGTTATATATAACGTTATCTTGAGCGGATTTAGCATTTTTAATTTTTTGTTTTATATCACTTATTTCTCTATTAAAACTGCTTTTTCTTTGGATAGCCTCTTGTAAGCTATTTACAGCATGTACAACACGAGAGTCTCCAAAAGAATAATCGTCGCTTCTCATAAAGTTTGTATTAAAGTGCCAACTTTGTACTTCTTTTGACTTGGCACGTCTAATTTCTGTGGGTGACAAGTCTTTCGGAATTGGACATAGCTCTCCTTCATCAACAGCTTGACAAGCATCCGCAATTATTTTGGCTTCTTTCATAGAAAAACTAGCCACAGCCCACTTAAATGTTCCATCTACACCAGCGGTAACTCGAGAATAATTTATCATTTCTTGCCCACTTGCATCATCAAACAAGCGAGGTGTTCCCCTGTACCCCCTGTGAACATCCTCTTCCCAACCACCTAAAGCCAAGGTTTTTACTAAAAGCTTGCCACAGAGCTTATCAAAACTACTTTGCTCTAATCTAGTCATTAATTTTTGTAATTTTTCTTCATTTAGATCAGCTTGCAAAGTAAAAGGAATATCCATTGTTTGTATTTGTAATGGCTGGGAAATTCCATCTCGCACTACCTCGGCTAAAAGCCGACCTCCTTTAACATAAAAATTAAAAGTGTCGCTACCTAATGTGCGAGAATAAAAAAGTATCAATGATCGAGCATCGGTGGGAGTGAAGAATTTAAACATATTGACCTCCTTTATTCGAAAAGAATATAGTTCTATACCCATCGCCTTTTGAGTTGCGGCGTTGTTGCCATCGTCGCTCGTGTCCTCATGTATATTTGTATACACTCTAGGCACTCGCTCCTTGGCGCCTAGCCGCATTCTCAAAATGCTCGGGGCTACTTGTGTCAAACCTCTGTGTTTTGAATGGTGAGGAGTATATATATAATGAAATTATTATTAATGTACAAACAAAGTCGAAAAGCCACGCACTAACTTAGCTCGAGGATGTTAGTGAATTTTATTGGATAAGTAATTGGTGGGCGATACTGGGATCGAACCAGTGACCCCTGCCGTGTGAAGGCAGTGCGCTACCGCTGTGCCAATCGCCCTTTTAAGTTTGCCATACTAAAACAAACAACAACCTCTGTCTAGTTGCAAAAATATTCGCTATAATCTTTACAAGGGTTTTAAATAGCAAATTATCAATTTAAAATTGAAAAATCTTAATATAAAACTATTATTACACAAAGATATGTGAACTAAATTGCTATATTTTTCAATAACTTATTCTTGGGAACTAAAATTATGACCACTGTCCGCACCCGTTTCGCTCCCAGCCCAACTGGCATGATTCATCTTGGCAATATCCGCACTGCCATTTATGCTTGGCTTTACGCGCGTCATAATAACGGTCAATTTGTCTTACGCATTGAAGACACTGACCTGGAACGGTCCACTCAAGCTGCTACCGATATGATTTTAGAAAGCATGGATTGGCTTGGGCTTAATTACGACGAAGGTCCAATTTATCAAACACATCGCCTAGATCATTACCGAGAAATCGCTGAGCAACTAATCGAAAAAGGTCTTGCCTATCGCTGTTATTGTTCAAAAGAACGCATCGATAAACTGCGCGAAAAACAAATGATCAATAAGGAAAAACCGCGTTATGACAGTTGTTGCCGCGAAAAAAACTTGCCCACACGCGATGAACCTTATGTCATTAGATTTAAAAATCCAACTAAAGGGATTGTTGAGTTCATAGATCAGGTACAAGGACATTTAAGTTTTCAAAATACTGAATTGGATGATTTGGTTATCATTCGTAGTGACCGTTACCCAACTTACAATTTTAGCGTCGTCATTGATGACAATGAAATGTGTATCACACACGTTATTCGCGGCGCGGACCACATTAACAATACCCCACGCCAAATCAATCTTTTCAAAGCTCTAGACGCAACACCACCCACTTTCGCACATTTACCCTTAATTCTGGGCAATGACGGCAAGCTTTTATCGAAACGCCACGGTGCAGTTAATGTCATGCAATATCGTGATGAAGGATTTTTACCGGAAGCGATGATCAATTATTTAATTCGTCTCGGTTGGTCACACGGTGATCAAGAAATTTTTTCTCGCCAAGAAATGATCGATCTTTTTGATATCAAGGATGTTAATAAAGCCGCTGCGGCTTTTGATATCAATAAATTACTCTGGCTCAATAGACACTACATTAAAACATTGGATCCACTTTATGTTGCTCAATATTTAGCCCATCAAATGGTAAAATTAAATATTGACATAACTGATGGACCAGATTTAACACAAATTGTCCTCGCTCAACGCGAACGTTGCGAAACTATGCAGGAAATGGCAGCAAAAAGTCGTATTTATTATGAAGATGAATATGCCTTTGCCGAAGATGCAAAAAAACATTTAAATCTAGAGATTGTCCCAGTTCTTAAGGCTTTACGGGAACAATTTAACAATTTAGAAGATTGGACTGAGGAAAAATTGCACGAAATCATTAATACCGTTGCAGAACAGTTTGGATTAAAACTTGGTAAGGTTGCCCAACCACTGCGCGTTACCTTAACTGGTGGAACTTTTTCGCCTCCAATTGATGTAACATTAAAATTGGTTGGGAAAAAGAGAACGCTGGCGCGGTTAGTAAAGGCGATTTTGTTTATTGCCTAATTTTATCTTGTAACCGCAAACTTTAGTTTGCGTATAGCTATTGCGTTTTTCATCGCAGGCTAAAGCCTGCGGCTACAAAAATTATAAAATAACATCGCGCAGCGATTCATTAATTTAAAATTTATAATTCAAAATTTAAAATTTCTTAAGGAGTTCTTATGCCATCATTCGATATCGTTTCAAAAGTATCATTACATGAAATTACTAATGCTGTTGACCAAGCCAATCGCGAAGTCACAACACGATTTGACTTCAAAGACAGTGGTGCTAAATTTGAATATGCCGACGATAAAATTACTCTAATCGCACCTAGCAAATTTCAAATTGAACAAATGCTAACGGTTTTGCATCCCAAACTCAGTAAACGCGGGATTGACAATAAAAGTTTAGAAAACGGCGAAATTCAAGAAACCTTAAAAGAAGCACGCCAAATTATCACCATCAAACAAGGGCTAGAACAAGATGTCAGCAAAAAAATCAATAAAATGATTAAAGATGAGAAAATGAAAGTGCAAGCTGCTATTATGGGCGACCACATTCGTGTCACTGGTAAAAAACGTGATGATCTACAAGAAGTTATCGCTATGCTGAAAAAAGCTGATTTGGAAATCCCAGTGCAGTTTGAAAATTTTCGGGATTAATTTATCCACTCGCTTTTTTTACAAGAGCCAAAAGTACTGTATTGTTAGAACAAAAAAAATGCTGTATTTTTTAGGGCGGGACGGCGGGATACACTGAACTATCCCCACCCTGCCACCCGAATTAGGGTACAGGAATTTCTAGGTTTATCAATACAGGGTTTTAGACTTTATCTAACTTTGCCCTATTTTTCAAAGAAATTGCAAAATTTTTAAAATCCGAAATAACATATTGATTTATATAATTAATTTAATTAACATATCTTTATGAAGCCGTCACAAAGTGACCCATACATTCCTGCGTTTCTCAATTCCTTAATTCTTTCGTTATGCTCAGGCGCTGACAAAAAAGTTTTCCTAGCTTACAGCGGAGGCTTGGACTCAAAAGTTTTATTGCATGCTTTGGTTATTTTAAAAATTAAAAATCCAGAACTGCAAATCAGCGCCATTCACATTAATCACGGTTTAAGCCCCAATGCTGACCAATGGGCGAAAAACTGCTTAGGTACTTGCCGAAAATTCGGTATAGATTTAATTATCAAAAAAATCTCTGTCAAAACGGCTTTACAAAAAGGGCATAGCCTTGAGGCTGTTGCCCGAGATTTACGCTATGCTGCTTTTACTGAAATTTTAAATAGCGGCGACTTACTACTCACAGCACATCACAGCGACGACCAGGCAGAAACATTGCTTTTACAACTATTTCGCGGCGCGGGTCCCAAAGGTTTATCGGCGATGCCGGAAAAAATGCCGCTTGGCAAAGGATTTTTATTACGTCCACTACTTCCATTTTCGCGTCATGAATTAGAAGAATATGCTCATAAAAATCATTTAGAATGGCATGAAGACGAAAGTAATGCAGATATTAATTTTGATCGCAATTACATTCGCCACACTATCATGCCGCTAATTAAAAAACGCTGGGGCGGAATTTTGGGACCTTTATGCCGTGTTGCAGAACACTGCGCCGAAGCAAGTGAATTATTGAATGACTTAGCCAATCAGGATTACCTCAATCTTCAGGGAACAAAACCTCATACGCTTTCAGTGAAAAAATTACTATCCTTAAGTGTGGCTAGACAAAGCAATGTTTTACGCTACTGGCTACACCTTTTGCAATTACCAACCCCCTCTTGCGTAAAATTACAAAATATTCTCCATGATGTTCTGTTAAGTCGCAGTGACGCCATGCCGCTTGTAACCTGGCGTGAAATAGAAGTACGCCGTTATGGTGATGATATTTACACCATGTCACCTTTACAAAAATTACCGGGAAATTTAATTATCCCCTGGGAAGATCTGGAAAAACCCTTAGTTTTACCATATAAACTTGGAACTTTAGATTATAAAAATATTGCAGATAAAGCTGGATTACCACTACCACCCAAAGACAAAATTACCATACGCTTTCGCCAAGGTGGAGAACGCATTAAATTACCCAATCGTCAAGGCACGCACTCATTAAAAAAACTCTTTCAAGAATGGCGAGTACCTCCTTGGCAACGCAATTTAATTCCGCTTGTCTATTGCGATGAAAAATTGATTTGGGTATGTATACTGAACGAAAACAGGTTTCCAGGGTTAGCACAAATAGACTCGAGCAGTTTGGATTTTCCGCTAGGCGGCAACGAATCGAGTTTGAGGAGTGTATTGGACATACATGACTCAAACGAGCGAGAAAGCCAACAACGCGGAAAAAATTTCAGGAATGAGAAATTTTCAATGGCGCAGCCAGTCCGAAGGATGATAGGCAGGAGCCGATCATAAAACCAAAATGCGAAGAGTATATCTCATAGCCAAGTAACATTAAGCTTTAGCTTGTACGTTAATCATCGCAAACATAGCGATTGTTTGTATGTCTCCGTTATGCAATCGTTAATACCGCACCAGCAAAACCAAAACCGTAACGATCGCAATCAAAAATAACGCCAAAACACCCAAAGAAAAAATACTTTTATTTAAATTAGCAGAAGAAAAAGCTTCAGGGTTGTGGCGTATATAATTATACAAATACCAGCCCATAAAAGCCGTTGTAACGATAAAAATTAGCTTAGTCCAAAACATAACTAAAACTCCCGATATCCAGCAATTCTCGCACCAGTCATCTTATGAAAACGCATGATCAAAATTATTGCGCTTAAACCAAAACAAAGCACAAACCCCCAACGAATACCTAAAACACCAAAATGCCAATAAAATGCCAACAAGTAACTTATCGGTAAACTCAAACAACAACTAATAACTATGCTATAAAACATCGGAGTCAGTGTGTCACGTAAGCCACGCAAAGCACACGTCGCGATAGTCCGAACACCATCAAAAATATTCATCAAACTAGTCACTGCCAACAGACTAATCGAAACCGCCAACGTCGCCTGATTCTCAACTGCTTTAATGTCCAAATAGAAAGAAATCAAAAACTTCGGTATAAGCCAATAAAGCAAAGTAAAAAATAACGTACAAATCAACCCCAACAACAATGCCGCATAGCCTAAATTGCGTATTACACCATGATCACGCCGCCCAATCGCCTGACTAATTAAAATCGTCGAAGCCTGGGCGATTCCGAATGGTACCATAAAAGCAATCAAGTTAATTTGCAAAGTAATTTGTTGAGCCGCCAAGGACGTCTCACCTAACCAACCAACAAAAATCGTCGATATAGAGAAAGCTCCCAATTCAACAGCAATCATGGCACTAACCGGCCAGCCAATACTAAATAGCTGTCTTAAATATTGAAAATTAAAACTCTTAGTTTTAGCAATACAAAATAACTTATAGCGTCGATATTCTTTAAAATAAAATAAATGACCAAAGAAAATAATATCAATAAAGACAAAAGCACAAGTATTAGCATAACCCATACCACATACACCTAAAGGCGAAAAACCTAATTTTCCAAAAAGAAAAATATAACCAAAAATCGTAATTGCGATAAGAAAAGCAATATTATAAATAGTCGCAACTTTTTGTTTAGAAATACCCAATGTCACCTGATAAAGTGAACAATAAATCATACTGGGGATTATTGCGAAAATATAACTACGAAAAAACTCACGCGTTAAAGCAACGAGCTTATGGTCTTGTTTACAAAGCAATAAAATCGGCGCTATATTCCATAAAATCAACATGATCGGCAAAGAAACTAACGCCCCAAGAATAATGCTTTGCCGAAAAACCGCGCCTATTTCCGCATCATTTTCCGCGCCATAATTATGCCCCACCAAAACACCGACCGAAAAAAGCATTGACCAAATAGTCACCATAAAAACCGAGATCATACTGTTGATCAAGGCACTTGCCGCCAATTCCGCATGTCCTAGCTGAGCAATCATTAGCATACTAATAACAGCACTTAAAGCGCCACTAAGTCGCGCAACCATAATCGGCACAGACATATTGAGAGTGCTTTTTACGGCATTTATAAATGGTGTTTTAGTTAAAGCTAGCATTTTCGATTAAAGATGTGTAAATATGATTATTTTATAAATCAAAGAGTTATTTTTATTTTTTGTAGCTTCTCAAAAATCAGGGGAAAATTACAAGAATTTGCGCAGCCACAAGTCCGTAGCCGCAAGCACGTAGCCGCAGGCTTTAGCCTGCGTTTTTTCATTGCATACGCATATAATTTAGATACGTATTTTAACGCAAACTAAAGACCTGCGACTATGTAATCGTAATTATTATAATACCCGAACTTTTTGAGAAGTAATTAAAATACATGGTAAAATACTTTTTATCCATAGCAAAACATAAACATAACCATTATGACTGATCTAAACATTAAATCCAAAATCGACAAACTGTGTCAACAAATCAAAGATTACGATTATCATTATTACGTACTTGATGAACCTTTGGTTCCCGACGCCGAGTACGACCGACTTTTCCGCGAATTACAAAAACTCGAAACCGACTACCCAGACTTAATCACTATCGATTCTCCAACACAACGAGTTGGCGTCAAACCACTGACCAAATTTACTGAAGTACAACATAAAATACCTATGCTTTCTCTCGATAATGCTTTTAGCGACGAAGAAGTATTAGCTTTTGACAAACGCGCCCATGAAAGGCTTGGTGATATACTAAAGGAAAACAGGATTTCAGGGTTAGCACAAATAGACTCGAGCAGTTTGAGATTTCCGCAAGGCGGCAACGAGTCGAGCTTGAGGAGTGTATTAGACATACATGACTCAAGCGAGAAAGGAAGCCAACACAGCGGAAAACCAAAATGCGAAGAGTATAATTACCAGCAAAACGATATAACTTATGTCTGTGAACCAAAAATAGACGGATTAGCCGTCAATTTAATTTATGAAAATGGACTTTTAGTTAAAGCCGCAACACGTGGCGATGGCGTTGTCGGTGAAGACATCACGCAAAATGTCCGTACAATTCACGGTGTCCCTTTGCATTTACGCGGCGAAAACTTCCCCGAAACCATCGAAATCCGCGGCGAGATTTACATGCCCATTGCCGGTTTTTTAGAATATAACCGCAATGCTACCAAAACGGATGAAAAAACTTTTGTTAATCCACGCAACGCCGCCGCCGGAAGTTTACGCCAATTAGATCCAAAAATTACCGCCACGCGTCCTTTGAATATTTTTTGTTACGCCGTTGGGGAAGTAAACGGATGGCAATTACCAAAACAACACTACGAACTTTTACAACAATTTAAAGACTGGGGCTTGCGTGTTAATCCCGAAATAACCATTGCTCAAGGCATTAATAAATGCCTTGAGTATTATCAAGAAATGGGCAAGAAACGCGCACAACTACCCTATTCTATTGACGGCGTTGTTTACAAAATCAACCAACTTAATTTACAACAAAAACTTGGTTTTGTCTCACGTGCCCCACGCTTTGCAATCGCACATAAATTTCCCGCTGAAGAAGAATTAACCGAAGTTTTAGCCATTGAATTTCAAGTTGGACGCACGGGAGCCATTACACCGGTTGCGCGACTGAAGCCAGTTTTTGTCGGTGGCGCAACGGTCAGTAATGCGACTCTACATAATATTGATGAGATTCTACGGAAAGATGTAAGAATTGGTGATACCGTTATCATCCGCCGCGCCGGTGATGTTATTCCAGAAATCGTCAGTGTTATCAAGGATCGCCGCCCGCAAAACGCCGCAATCATTCACTTACCAAAACATTGCCCAATTTGCGGCTCGGAAATCGTCAAAACGGAAGGTGAAATCATAGCCCGCTGTAGCGGCGGTCTTTATTGCAGCGCACAACGCAAAGAATCAATCAAACATTTTGCTAGTCGTGGTGCTTTAGATATTAACGGTTTTGGCGATAAATTGGTCGAACAACTCGTCGATGCTGGTTTAATCAATAACGTAGCCGATATTTATACTTTAAGTTTAGAACAATTAAGCAATCTGGAACGCATGGGGGAAAAATCGGCACATAATATTTTGGCAGCTTTAGAAAAGAGTAAAAACACCACTTTAGCGCGCTTTATTTATGCGCTTGGCATTCGCGAAGTTGGTGAAGTAACCGCTCAAGATTTAGCTAATCATTTTGGTGATTTAGATACACTCATTAATGCCGATGAAGCAGCTTTACAAGCCATTTCCAATGTCGGTCCAACTGTAACCAAACACATTATCACCTTCTTTCGTCAAAAACATAATCTCGAATTAATTGAACGCTTACGTAGATCGGGAATCCATTGGCAAAAACCAGTACGCGCCGCAAAACAACCTCTAGCAGGTCAGATTTTTGTTTTAACCGGAACGATGCAAAACATGACGCGCGAAGAAGCCAAGGAACGCTTAGTCGCGCTTGGCGCTAAAACCAGCGAAAGCGTTTCAAAAAACACCAGCTATTTAGTTGTCGGCAGCGAAGCTGGTTCAAAATTGGCAAAAGCCGAAAAGTTGAGTGTAAAGATTCTGGATGAAAAGATGTTTTTGGAATTAATTTCGCGGGAAGTTAATTAATATAAAAATATCAATTTATGCTATCTTATGTTATTTTATGCATATTATTATTTAGGAGAATACCATGAACATCTCTCTGTCACCCGAATTAGAAAAATTCGTACAAAACAAGGTCAGCAGCGGATTTTATACTTCTACCAGTGAAGTAATCAGAGAATCTCTACGCTTAATGCATACCCATGATAATTTACAACAACAAAGCATACGACGACTAGATCAAGCTATTGAAATCGGCATGAAACAACTTGATTCAGGACATAAAATTTCCGCACGTGAAAGCTATAATAAACTAAAAGCAAAAATTGATAATATAGCCAAAACAAAAACATGATAAAAACTTACCATCTTTCTGATGCAGCCTATCAAGACATTGATGAGATAGTGACATACATAGCAAAAGAAAGTCCTAAATCAGCACATAAGTTTCTCGATGCAACTTATAGTGCTATGGATACACTGGCTGAAAATCCAGACTTAGGTCACCTACGGGAAGATTTAACTCAAATGTCCGTTAAATTTTGGACATTTAAGTGGCATTACCTCATTATTTACAAACCAATGAAGCCAATCGAAATAGTGCGAATACTAAGTGGTTATCAAGATATAACTAATATAATAAATTAGCTTAAATCTCTAAATTATTAATTGGAAAAATATGCCCATCCGTCTCAACCACATCACTCTCGCAGTCAACAATATTACCCGTTCCTTTGATTTTTATCGCAATATCTTGGGATTAGAACCACTATGCCGCTGGGATAAAGGCGCTTATTTTTTAATTGGAGATTTTTGGTTTTGTTTAAATGTTGATAAAAATGTCCAACCTGAATCAAGTTACACTCACTACGCTTTTACAGCCACCCAAGAAAATTTTTTCCATTTACGCGAACGCCTTTTAAATTCTGGTGTACAAGTTTTTCAAGAAAACAGTTCCGAAGGTGATTCTTTTTATTTTTTAGATCCAGATGGACATAAATTAGAAATCCACGTTGGTGATTGGCGTTCCCGAATTGCGACAAAAAAAATTGCCCAAGGTGAATGGCGAAATGTAGAATGTTTTGTTTAATATAAGTCACTTCACCTGTAGAAAAATTTCCTAGCTTTTCTCCTGATTACATCAGATAATATATTATAGCTGGATTAAATTCACAGCATTACATTTTTAATTTTAACTTTCTTAAGGAGGATTTAATTATGTTAACCTGGGTATTTGTTTTTTTGATTGTCGCCATTGTTGCAGCGGTCTTTGGCTTTACCGGTATAGCAACAGAAGCAGTAGGTATAGCTAAAATTATTTTTGTAATTTTCCTAGTACTTTTTGTAATCTCGCTTATTGTTCATTTAATAAGATAGGCGATAATAAAAAAAATTGTTATTTTTTATAAAACTATAGTCTTTAATAAAAAGGAGATTAACATGAAAATTAAACACAAAATTGCATTTATTGGTTTAGTACTGATAGGCTGCCTATTCTTAAATGCTTGTCAAAACACCGCGGAAGGTTTTGGTAAAGATATGGAAGCAAGCGGTAAGGCAATTCAAAAAAATGTCACCGACGATAAAAATACCAAATAAATTTCAAAAACTTTTCTTTCAAACTTAAATAATTCAGGAGATATAAATGAAAAAGACACTTATCGCAACAATTATTACTATTGGTTTGATTGGCGTAAATACTTGTGTTTATGCTACTAAAGAAATGCCAAATATGAATAATATGCACGATGTAACAACACTTCCAGGTTACAAAGCAGCTATTAGTCTCGATAAAACCATGCGTAACCTTTGGGCTGATTATGTTATCTATACACGAGACTATATAGTTAGCTCTCTTAACGATCTTCCAAACAGTGATGCTGTTTACAAAAAATTACTTAAAAATCAAGATGATATTGCTAAAGCTATTAAACCTTACTATGGCGATAAGGGAGAGAAAAAACTAGCTAAATTGCTTCATGACCAAACTATTATTATGACAGATCTAGTTAAGGCAGCCAAACAAGGAAATGATAATCTCATACACGAAGCACAACAAAAATGGAATAAAAATGCTGATGCAATTGCAAATTTTCTAAATGAAACCAATCCAAATTGGAAGAAAAAAGATCTAACCGATATGCTTTATAAATACATAGATCTTACGACTAATGAAGTTACTTCATTCTTGAAAAAAAATTGGGAAGATAACATAAATTTTTATGATAAAGTACGTGCACAAATACTGAATTTTGCAGATACTTTGGCTGATGGTATTGTAAAGCAATTCCCAGAAAAATTTTCCAAAAAATAACGCCTATTTAATAAAAAATCTTTAACGAGCTAAATTTAGAATACCAAAGGGCAAGCAAGAAAAAACTCTAGTATTGCCCTGGTTAAGATATAAACGGCGCAACCCAAGCTCATTTTGGGTTACCATAAAAAAACGAATTAACAATTATAATATTTTTTCTGAAATAAATTGCCTTACTTTTTTGGTAAAGTAATTAAATATTAGTGAAGATATATTCACAGTTTAACAGAGAAAAAATATTAATGTGTTTTTCAATCAAAGTAAGTTTTATAACTGGAGCAATATTATTAGCAGTCAGTATCTATACAATTCATAAAGCAAGAACGAAAAATAAAAATTACACACTATTTGCTTGTATGCCTCTGTTCTTCGGAATTCAGCAAATCATAGAAGGTTTTGTCTGGCTAGGCAAACTAGGAAATAATCCGTTTCTTTTAAAAATATCTTCATTAGGCTTTCTTTTTTTTGCTTTTGCGTTTTGGCCAATTTTCTCACCACTTGCAATATATTTTATTGAAGGAAAACAAGAATCCAAAAGAAAAAGATTATTATTAGTATTATTCGCTCTTAGTTTGCTTATTGGAGCCATCATATATTTGCCGCTTATTACGTCTATGGTTCCCCTCAACACGAAAATTTTTTGTGGCTCGATCAATTATGATGTGCCGACCACCATGATATTTGCAAATATTTATACCGTAATATATTTGCTTATTACCATTTCACCTTTCCTAGTTGCTTCAAATATCAAATTTAGAGCATTTGCCGTTCTACTTTTGTTTTCTGCGATAATATCCAATTATTTTTATACCAATAGATTCATATCGGTATGGTGTTTCTTCGCGGCGATTTTATCGTTTTTTATCGTTTATATTATGTGTAAGCTACCAGAAAATAGATTTAAACTACCCACCCACTATCACTCATAGCCCAAAACGGTTTTCTTGCTTGTTTTCTGCGTGTTTATTGATTTAGCCATATAGGTTCTGCATTCAAAAAATGCTTTAAAGCGAAGTTTATCGTTAAACCAAGCAATATATGAATTAATAGAAAATTTCATTAAAATTATGACCAACTGTTGGGCACCAAATACTACAGATCGACCAACAATGAGCGCTGCAATAATGTCCCTGCAAGTATTGTTAGATACATGCAGCCAAATAAAAAGACAAATCCCTATACTTAAGCCACATGGAAAAAAAGCCAAAAATACTGAAATGCACGCATCACCTGGTCAACCAGAACTACGATTTACCCCAAATCCTTTACAGGATGCTTCTTTTGCTGCCAGACAAGAATTTTGGTCACGACCACAGCAACCATCAAGCACGGCGGCACCTAACCAACCAGCACTATCTGTACAACAGCCACCCCATATTATTTAGTGACAGGATTTTCGCATGAGCAAAAAAGATACCGCAGTAATTAATACAAATTTATTATATTTTCTACGTTTTTCACCTATGGTTTTGTGTTTATGTCCCGGAAATACAGTAGTTTAATTTCCCGCTAAATTACCTTCACTCATCTTTTTAATATACGAACCAACTAAAAATACAATCGCCGTAACAACTAAACCAGCCAGCCCAATTTTGGTAAATACTGATTGATAAATAGTCAAAATAGCATGTACATCATTCATCGTATCCGCAACACCTGCAAAACTAGCCAGCCAACCAGACAATAAAGCTGCCAAAGCACAACCGAAAAACCACGTTCCTACAGCAATACCGTACATTTTCTCTGGCACCAAATCCTTAACCAACACAATACCAATAGCAGTCACCAACATCTCACCTAAAGTATAAAAACAAAAAGCTATTATTACCCATAACGAAGAAACAAGTGTATTAGACTCAGTAACTAAAATACCAAGAACCAAAGTTAAAAAAGAAACACTGATTACCAATAAACCTAAAGCAAATTTCAGCATTATGGAAAGATCTTTCCCATATTTAACAGATATTTTACGGTAAAAAAAAGCCAACATTGGTCCCAGAATAATAAGTAAAATTGGATTTAAACCCATATATGCTTCAGTGGGAACAACAACCCCCATAAAATCACGATTGACAACCCGATCAATAAATAACTCCACGGAAGTATAAGCTTGAAAATAAAGGACAAAATAAACCACTTCAATAAGAATCAACAACAAACAGGCGGCAATTTTCATGCGATCATAATGTGTAGCTTTTTGCATTTCATAGACATAATAGCCAATCAAAAATATTCCCATGAGAGTGAAAAGGATATTGTTAACAGCGACATGCGATAACAGAAAAGAACAGCAAAAACTGGCTAACAAAATAATGGAAATTCCTACAATCCAGATTTTAGGAGACAATTTGATTTTGCCGATTGGCGAATCTAATTTAGTAACGGAATTGCGCAGAAAGAAATAGATAAGTAACCCGATAAATACACTCACTCCCCCAACTAAAAATGCCATATGCCAACCAAAATAACGCTCCGCTATGCCTGTTAAAACAGCAGAAACAAAACCTCCTAGGTTGAATCCCATATAGTAAAGAGCAAAACCAGAATCAACTCGTTGATCATTTTCTTTGTAACTACCTTCTAAAAGATCAATGGGGGCGGATTTAAACAACCCAGCACCAATCACCACCATTGCTAAGGCAAAAGGAAATAAAAAATGCACTGGAATAGCTAACAAAAATAATCCCAAACCTTCAACCGCTAAACCTAAAACCAAACTACGTCTAACGCCAAAAAGATTATTGGCAAAATAACCTCCAACCATTGGCAACATATAAGATAACGCCATAATAACTGCAAAAAGTTCAAATGCATCTGAATCGGAAAAACTAAATTCAGCTTTAGTGTACAGAACAATCATGCACAAAATAACATAAAAGCCAAAACGCTCACACGCAGCTGTTAGAGTTGTCAATTTTAGCACTGATTGTCGTGTTTGGGTGGGGGTAGTAGTCATGATGATTTTTAAACCTTCAGGATGTCATGCATCAAGATCTTAAAGATATACAAAAACGATTGCCCTATAAAAAAACAACAAGTTGAAAATAGAAATAGCAATTTTGCTTATTAGTTATCCTTCCGTATTAGCGCTCTTGGCTTTAATCTTACGCAATAACTTTCGTGCCTCCTGCTTCTGCTCAGTAGCTCCCTTTTCCACAACGTCTTTCAGAACGGTCTCCGCTTTCGCTACATCCTCCATATCGATATAAATACGGGCCAAATCCAACTTCGCAGCAAAACCCTCCTGACTGCTTAAAAAATCATATCCTTCTAAAACAATTTCTTCTTTTTCTTTTGGTTCCTTTGGAAATTCTTTTTTGCTATTTACTTCTTTGTTAACTAATTCTTTTTTTACCGATTTTTTTGCTAAAACTTCGTCCTGTAAAACTGGTTCAATTTTCTGCTCTGATGGCTTATTTTCTGCCAATATTTGCGACTTATCGCCTGATACAGGTTTATCCAAAACACGGCACTTTTTACATTTTCTGACTGCGCTAAATAAAAACACCACTAAACATAAACCTAATAATATACCCACCAAAATAAACTCATACGAAGATAAAACAACTTTCTGCCAATAATGCCCAGCACGCAAAATAATATTATTTTTATATTTTTCCTGTAAGGCTTTTTGGGCAGCAGATAACTCAGTCAACTTCAACTGTACTGTCTGCATTTCCTGATTAACGGAACTTAGTCGCTGTTGCAGATCATCATTTTTTGTCTTTAAAACTAAAATATCTCCATCAGTTAGTTGTTTAAATGCCTGTAACTCTGCATTCACTAGTGATAATTTACTTTCTAAAGCATCAATCTGCAGAGGAGTTACCAATTTTTCAGCTACAACTTTAGCGCTTACCAAAACCTGCTGCCTATTATGCAAAGTGATTTTCACTAAAGTTTTTTTATTGTTTGCCGCCGAGATTTTTTTCTTAAGTTTAGGAGTTAAACACACCGCATGCTTCAATCCTAGATTATTTTGCCAAAGAGAAATCTGTTGTTCCACTTTACGTAAAGCTATAAAACTGGAGATTTTTTTAATCTTCGCTACAGAGGGCAGATGTAAAATAAATCCTGATTTCAAACCATTAACATTATTACAAACGAAAGCATTGGGATTAGTCGCCAGTAAAGCCAACATGGTTTGTTGTACCGAAACATGAGCGTCAGGAAGCATAACAGTAGCAATATGCCATAAAGTGTCCTGATCCCTAGTCGGACCATAAACCGATAGACTATCTTTGGTGGATAGAGTGGAACTCGCAAAAATACCTAGTGGCAAAAAAACCACCATTAGCACCACAACTCTCAAAATGACTTTTTGCAAGAATCTCATAGCAACTCCAAATTGAATATAACTCTAGCAATATAATAAAACATTTAATCGTTCTAAGCTAGTTAAAATGTTTCTTTTAAAAACATCCTTCATAATTACAACACATTGATTTATATAACAATTACATTTACATATCTTTATTATAAGCATTGTCGAATAATTCGTATTAATAACTATTTCGTAGCCGCAAACTTTAGTGCGTAACTTACAATTATTGCACATAATATATCGACGGACTAAACCCTGCGACTACGTCATGCATGTTTTTTTTAAAATTATTCAACAATACCTTTATTATTTGCATCAGCTTATGGAATATGATATTTATTAACGCGTGTTGTGCAATACGGCACATTAACTATGGTGACAAATTCGGTCTCCAGACAACGTAAAACTGTAAACCCCGCCAGGTCCGGAAGGAAGCAACGGTAGCAGTGACTGCGAGTGCTTGGCAAGGCTGGGTTTGTTGCCACCATCTTCATATGAAATTTAAAATTTCAAAACCATGAGCTACCACGTCCTCGCCCGCAAATATCGTCCTAAATCATTTTCAGAAGTGGTAGGACAAGAACACGTTTTACAAACTTTAAGCAACGCCCTAACACAAAATCGTTTACACCATGCCTATTTATTTACCGGAACACGCGGTGTCGGCAAAACAACCCTTGGTCGCATTTTGGCAAAATGCTTAAATTGTGAAACCGGTGTAACTGCAATTCCATGTGGAAAATGCAATGCTTGCATCAGTATTGATGCAGGTAAATTCATTGATCTTATCGAAATCGATGCCGCTTCACGCACTAAAGTCGAAGACATGCGCGATATTTTACAAAATGTTCAATATGCTCCCAATAACGGTCGTTATAAAATCTATTTAATCGACGAAGTTCACATGTTGTCCGGGCACAGTTTTAATGCGCTACTGAAAACTCTAGAAGAACCCCCTGAACATGTAAAATTTTTCCTAGCCACAACTGATAAACAAAAACTACCGATAACAATTTTGTCACGCTGTTTGCAGTTTAATTTAAAAAATGTCCCAGTCGAAAAAATCCAAGCCCAATTAAAAAACATTCTTACGCAAGAAAATATTCCTTATGAAGACAGCGCTTTACTGCATTTAGCTATTGCCGCACAAGGCAGTGTACGCGATGCTTTAAGTTTACTCGACCAAGCAATAGCTCATGGCGCCAACACAGTAAAAAATGCCGCCGTTAACTCGATGTTAGGTACGATTGAACAAGACCAATTATTCAAACTATGCGAAGCACTGGCGCAAAAAAACACCTCTGCTATTTTTGTTATTATCAATGAATTATCTCAATTAGCTGTTGATTTTACTTATGTTTTAGACGAATTGCTTACTTTATTACATCGCATAGCTCTTTTGCAGACCGTACCTAATTGCACCATTGCGAGCTGGGAAAACTTAGATATTCTTAAAAACCTGACTCAACAATTTTCAAAGGAAGATTTACAGCTTTATTATCAAATTGGTCTCATGGGGAAACGTGATCTTTATTTAGCTCCGAGCCAAAAAATCGGTTTTGAAATGGTTATGTTACGTATGTTGGCTTTCAAGCCTGAAAGCTTAAACAATCCCCTAATCCCTGCTGAAAGAAGTCCTGTACCAGCAGTTGTAAAACCAAACGCTTCTCAACCAATATGTAATATTGTAGCGCCAATATCATCAAAAGAAAAACCGATCACAATTCCACCAATTAAAGCCGAACAACCAGACTTATCTTTTTATGATGAATTACTCCCCCACTCAACTCCCAAACCAAAAGAGCACGTTTTAACTACTAAAAGTTCACCATCAACACAACAAAATTATCAAACAACAAAACCGCAAGAAATAAAATTTGAAACAAAAGAAGAAAAACCACTAAATCTTCATGACATTTTACCAGCCTTAGGGGTGACTGGTCCTACGCAAGCATTACTAAAACACTGCGTAATTAACAAATATGATCAAGAAACAATTGATTTACTTTTGGAACCAAATCAAGCTGCATTCTTAAATAGCAAACATGTTGAACGTCTAAATCAAGCGTTTAGTAACTACTTACAACGCCCAATCAGAGTAAACATAGAAGTTGGTAAACCGAATTTGGAAACAATGGCTAACATCACATCTCGCAACAACGAACAAAAACAAACTGCTGCGCAAAACTCACTCGCTGAAGACCCTTATTTGCAAAAAATAGCAACTGCTTTTAACGGAAAAATTATTCAAGAGACGACTAGTGCGATTTAATTCGGGGCTGTTGACAATTGCGTTTTCATGACAAAAAAGAAGGGAATCGAGATAAAATCAATGTAAGTGAAATTGTTTTATTTATCAACATATTACCCAAGAAATCCAAAATATTCAAACAGCATCGCGGAACAATTCAGAAATTCTTTCATTCGTTAATTCTTTCATCCTCGGTCACCAATCCAACACTTTGCGCACCGGCATTTTTCAACAAAACCATCGCCTGCACAACTGCGCCGTAATCAACTTTGCGGTCACCTTTGACAAAAACCGGACGCTCTTTGCCATTACTTTTACCTGTTTGCAATTCAGCGGCAACACGTTGCTGCAATATCTCTTTTGTAATTGGTTGACTCGGATTAACGGCAACATTTAAATAATATTTACCTTCCGCATCAACAGAAACGATAATCGGCTCCTGATTGCGCGTCAAAGACTGAGTTTGCGCCTTAGGTAAATCAACATGCACGCCTTGTGATAACAATGGCGCAGTAATCATAAAAATAACCAACAACACCAACATCACATCAATATAAGGCACAACGTTAATTTCCGCCATGGGGCGATGCTTTTTACTTCTTAAATTATGTCTCATAATTATGTTGGTCGATTTGATTTAGCCTGAGTAGCATAGGTCTGTCGATATAAAATACTGGAAAATTCTTCCTGGAAAGCATCGTAATGATTGGCAATGCGCTCAACATGACTGGCAAAGCGGTTATAAGCAATAACAGCTGGTATCGCAGCAAACAAACCCATTGCTGTAGCAATTAAAGCCTCAGAAATACCGGGCGCAACCATAGCAATAGTTGCTTGTTGCGCGCTACCCAAAGCCCTAAATGAAGTCATAATTCCCCAAACTGTCCCAAACAAGCCCACATAAGGACTGGTTGAACCAACGGTCGCTAAAAATGGTAAATGTCGCTCCAATTCATCCATTTCTCGCGCCAAAGCTACACGCATCGCCCGCTGTGCGCCCTCTAAAATCGCATCCGAATTAACATTTTGCTTACTTAAACGCGTAAATTCACTAAAACCAGCATGAAAAATATGTTCCAAACCCTGTAAACTGTCGTTACGTTTATCTAAATCCTGATATAGTCGTGTTAGCTCAACTCCCGACCAAAAACGCTCTTCAAATCTCTTGATCGCGTCTTTAGCCATACTCAAAAAAATACTGCGCTGAAAAATCATGGTCCAAGAAACAACCGACGCACAAAATAAAAGAAACATTACCAATTTTACAAGTGGACCTGCGTCAGCAATAAAACTCCACAAAGATGTATCTGTTGTCATAATATTTAATTAACTAAGTTAAAAATAAAAAAATTAGGGTCTGTTGACAAATTATAGAAGCTTTTAATTTTATGTAAATTAAATTGCTATATTTATCAATCATCTATTTTAAATATCAGTAACTTATCAAAAAGTTCTGGTATTATAATTATGATTACGTAGCCGCAGGTCTTTAGCCTGCGCTAAAATCCGAATTAAATAACATATGTACGCAATAATGGAAGCGCAAGCTAAAGCTTGCGGCTACGTTATTCTTGTAATTTACCTATTGTTTTTTTAGAAGTTACAAAAAACAAAAAAAATTCTTTTCAAATTTTATAATATTTAAAACTCAAATCCTTTTGGTATTTCCAATCCAAAATGCGCATAAGTTCGCCTTGTCGCAATGCGCCCACGCGGAGTGCGTTGCAGAAAACCCTGTTGAATCAAATACGGTTCAATAACATCTTCAATCGTGCCACGCTCTTCACCAATTGCAGCCGCCAAACTATCAACGCCAACCGGACCACCGGCAAATCTTTCTAAAACCGCTTGTAATAATTTACGATCAAAAACATCAAAACCATTATGATCAACATTTAACATATTCAAAGCTGCATCCGCAACCGTTTCCGTCACAACTCCATCAGCTCTAACTTCAGCAAAATCACGCACACGACGCAATAAACGGTTAGCAATACGCGGTGTGCCGCGCGACCTGCGCGCTATTTCGCAAGCGCCATAATCATCTATGGAAATTTGTAAGATCGAAGCCGCACGCTGAACAATGGTTGATAAATCTTCGATATTATAAAATTCCAATCTTTGCACAATACCAAAACGATCGCGTAATGGTGAAGTTAAAAGCCCAGCTCTGGTCGTTGCGCCAACCAAAGTAAATGGTGGTAAATCAAGTTTTATCGAACGAGCCCCCGGTCCTTCCCCAATAATAATATCCAGCTGATAATCTTCCATTGCTGGGTACAGGATTTCTTCGATAGCAGGATTTAAACGATGAATTTCATCAATGAAAAGCACATCATTGGGTTCAAGATTAGTCAACAAAGCCGCTAAATCACCAGCTTTTTCGAGTACTGGTCCAGAAGTTTGTCTTAAATTGACGCCCATTTCATTGGCAACAATATGTGCCAAAGTGGTTTTTCCAAGACCTGGTGGTCCAAAAATCAAAACATGGTCCAAAGCTTCACTACGCCCACGCGCGGCAGCGACAAAAATTTCCATCTGTTCGGAAACAGCGCGTTGACCAATATAGTCCTGCAACAATCGCGGACGAATCACACGTTCGATGACCTGTTCTTCAGGAAGATTTTCGGCAATTAATAGTTGTTCTGCAGATATCATTATGCAATATAGCCTAAGCTATATTTATCATGTGGGCAATATTTTAAATAAAAAATTTCACATCCTAAATTTTCAAAAAATAGACTCACAATATAAAAGTTATTATGGCTTTACTAATGTCACAGTTTACTATAGTTTTGTGGCTTTAACTCAGACTGAAGCTAGCGGCTACATAAAAATAATAAAATTAATTTTAAAAATGATCACTATCAGTTCTCTAACTCTACAACGCGGTACCAAGGTTTTATTTGACCAAGCTTCATTAACGATTTTCGCTAAACAAAAAGTCGGACTAGTTGGGGTCAATGGTTGTGGCAAATCGAGTTTATTTGCTTTATTGCTGGGAAAATTACATCCCGATAGTGGCGATGTTTTCATTCAAACTGGCATAACCATTGCACATTTAGCTCAAGAAGTGCCAAATACCAATATTTCCGCGCTAGAATATGTTATGCAAGGCGACGCTGAAGTTGCTGATTTACTACAAAAGATAAAACAAGCCGAAGCTGAGCAAGACCATAATGCAATCAGTCAATTACATAATCGTCTTTACGAAATTGGTGGATATAATTTAGAAGCACGTGCTTCAAGAATATTAAATGGGCTTGGATTTAGCAAAAGTGAACACAGTAACGCAGTCAATGCCTTTTCCGGCGGTTGGCGTATGCGTCTTAATTTGACCCAAGTCTTACTGAGTCGCGCTGATTTTTTATTACTCGATGAACCAACCAACTATTTAGACATGGATGCGATCGTATGGCTCGAACGTTGGCTACAAAATTATAGTGGTACCTTGCTATTGATTTCACATGATCGAGAATTTCTAGACCATGTCGTCGAAAAAATTGCCTACGCCCATAATCAAACCATTGACCTCTACACCGGCAATTATTCTAGTTTTGAAGAACAACGCGCCGAAAAACTGGCGCAAGAACGCAGTTTGTATGAAAAACAACAAGCCAAAATCGAACATTTAACTAAATATGTTGATCGTTTTCGGGCTAAAGCAACCAAAGCCAGACAAGCACAAAGCCGCCTGAAAATGTTAGAAAAAATGGAAAGAGTAACTATTACTCAACTTGACTCGCCATTTAGTTTTAAATTTGCCGAACCACAAAACTGTTCCCCACCCCTTTTACAATTTGATCAAGTAGATTTCAGTTATGACGATCATCAAGTTTTACAACAAGTAAATTTTAGCTTAAATCCACAGGATCGTATCGGAGTTTTAGGTATCAACGGTGCCGGAAAATCAACTTTCATGAAACTTCTTGCCGGAAATTTACAACCCAGTGCGGGCAGCAATTTCGTCAATAAAGATTTGAAAATTGGCTATTTTGCCCAGCATCAAGTTGACCAATTAAATTTACAAGAATCATCGATTTTTCACCTAATGCAACTTGATCCCAAAATACGCGAACAACAAGCACGATCTTTTCTTGGCGGTTTTGGCTTTCAGGGTGATATGGCGTTTGGCAAAATAGAAAACTTTTCTGGCGGTGAAAAAGCGCGTCTGGTTTTAGCATTATTGATTTGGCAAAAACCGAATTTACTTTTACTCGATGAACCAACTAATCATTTGGACTTGGATATGCGCGAAGCTTTGGCGTTTGCCTTGCAAGATTATTCTGGCGCATTGGTTTTAGTAGCGCACGATCGTTATCTATTAAAAGCCACCGTTGATGAATTTTATTTAGTCAACGATAAAAAAGTCGCCAAATTTAATGGCGATCTTGATGATTATCAAAAATGGATCTTAGAACGAAGAAAACAAGATTTTAGTGATGATGTTGTTCAGTTAAAATCTAAAAACAATATTTCCACACCAAAACCTAAGCAAACACCAACAGAAAATAAACTTTTGCGTCAACTGGAAACCAGACTCGAAAAACTTAATCAAGAAAAAGAACGCCTAGCAATCCAACTTAACGATCAAACAATTTATCAACCAGAAAATCGACAGTTATTGGAAGAATGTCTACAAAAAACGGCGCTAATTGAAGGTGAAATCAAAACCGTAGAAGAAAAATGGCTTACCTTAATTTAACGTGAAGTTAAATTACTTCGAAATCCAAACCAATCACCACCGCGTCATACGGTTTTACTTCAATTTCAGCAAGTCCATAATTTTCAACCTGCACAGTTTGCCCTTGCATTTTTCCTTCAGTGATTTGACTGGCAATTAAATTAAAATACTTTCCGGCAGGCAGTCCAGTTTCAAATTTGCGTTTGAGCGGCTTGCCTGTGTTATTGATCACAACAAATCCAAGCGCAGCGACAAATTCATGTGCTTTTTGATAACTTTTGGCAAAAGCTACTTGATTACCATTTACCCAAACATGAGTTATCCCTTTGGCTTTTTTAGTCTTATTGCGAAATAAAACCATATTGGCTATAGCATTCCAATGATGCTGACCAACCCATGGTGAATTTGGATCAAAAATAGTATTATGACCGTTTTGCCAAACTGGTGTGGTAGGAACTGAATCATCTCGACCTGAAAAACGAAAACTGGACATGATTTTTGGGACACCAAATGGCCAAGCAAGCATAAAAATATAAGCCAAAACATAAGCGTTATTATGAGAATTCTTATAACTCAAAATGTTTGGCATCATCCGTTCGGTATCATGATTATCTAGTACAACCACAGCGCGATTTTCCGGATAATGTACCCATGAACTACCAAAATTATATTCGATGAGTTTTTGTAAACTGTTATTTTTACCCTGTACAGCATCTGATAAAAAATCACCGTAATTAAACGCTGTTACATAACCAACTTTAAAATATTTCTCCATATAACTATAAACGTCAACCCCGGCTGGAAGACCACCAACATAGTATTCCAAATAAGCAAAAGGTTTAAGTCCATCCTGTGTTCTCAAACCATCCAGAACTTTCTCTACACCAGGTATACGCAAATGTTTTGCCGCATCAATACGAAAACCGTCGATACCACAATCTAACAAATATTTAACATATTTTCTTAAAACAGCAATGACGTGCGATTCATCAAGATTTAATTTCGGCAATTGTAATAAATCATAGTGCTCTAAGTGCCACGCCCTTTCTAGTTTTGTATAATCCTCATCAGAAGTTTGCAAATTACCTTCGGCTACAAAGTGGTAGAAATCATCGTATTCATAAAAATCTTTATCTGAATTTAATGGTCCATAATGATATTTAGAAAAAGTATGACCATTAGTGCCACAATGCTCAAGCTCTGTTTCACAATAGTCCGCCATATGATTCATAACCAGATCGGCGTAAACCTTAATGTTAAAATTATGGCAAAAATCGATCATTGTCCTGAATTCTTCTTCGCTACCATAAGATTGACTTAAGTTGTAAGTCACGGGCTGATAAGCTTCCCACCACGGACGCCCTGCGCGCACGACAAACTCCTGAGGTGGGGAAATTTTTATAGCGTCATAACCATGCTGCGCAAGAAATGGTACTTCATAAAGTATGTCACTCCATTTCCATCCAAATAAAACTAAAATAGTATTAGGAATAGCAACTGATTCTTCTTCCGCTAATTCTGGTTGTTTATGAACATTATCATACTTAACGACTTTGCCATCAGCATAAACCACCTTTTTAGATAATTCTTCAACAAGATTTTTTAGCAGTTTCGCGTGTAATTCTTTAGTTTCAGGATTTTTTTCTATGGCAGAAATATCAAGCGTTAAAGCGGTTGCTTCATTAAGCGCTGTAACTGTTGCAGTTCTTGGCTTGCCCGTAAGCACGCTAATTTCACCAAAGACATTATCGGCACCCAGTATTGCCAAATGAATTGGTTTTTCTTTAAGATCCCCTTCTTTGGTAACTTCCACCATCCCATCTAAGATGACGTAAATAATTTGGCTCGATTCCCCTTCACGAATAAGGGTTTCTCCGGCAGAAAATACACCAATTTTGGCAACTTTAAGAACGTTGTCTAATTCAGACAATGTGAAGTCTTTGAAGATTGGGTGGGTAAGTTTACTTAAGATATTTATAGACATAATTTTAGAAAAACAAGAATGTTATAAAGAATTTTATTCTAGTCTTGTTAACCTAAAAATGCACGAAGATAGCAGGCAATTATTTTTATATTTTTAAGCTTAGCCTAATCTGCTTACTGTTGCGGCTGGGCTGTCAACTCATGAAGATGAACTTCCAAGCGTTGCAACAACATGGAACAAAAATCCATTTTCTCAGACCCTTGTTTTTTAAGAGCATTAACCATCATCGTTATTTGGCTTGCTGTACCATAATGAATAAGATTTTCGACACAAACCTCCAAACTCCTGACTGTTGCAGCCGTAATTTCAGAATTAGGCAAAGAAATTAGCTGTATCGCATCTAAAAGTATTGCAGATGCTTTTTGCGTTGGATTAATTACTCTATCGTTATTTACATGATAACTTTTGATGATTCCCTTTAGGTGCTCTACAAATTCCTGAACACCAGAATACAATGCCTGCTTATTATTGTAGTTGTTATAAGATGTTTCCAAATCATGCAGAATTTTATTAACAACCTGTAACAAAGAAGATTCGTTCAAATTCTTGAGCTGCACTCTCTTAATACCCATTTGCTGCAGTGCTAATGAATATTTAGCTGAAGGTAATTTTCTTTTTAAGAGCTTTTTGTAATCGGCAATAGCTCTAAAAACCATTTCTGAAAAACTGTTCATTCCCGCACCTATAATATCTATCGTTTTTTTGTGTTATTTCACCCTGGAAAACAATTGTAACATAAAAAAATTAATAAAATCTTAAATTAATATAAAATAATTGTGCATTTTAACAAAAAAATCAATAAGTATCAAAATAAAAAAATTTAAAACCCATTTACATTAAAAATAAAAAACCTTTCTTCGCATAACATATTGATTTTTAAAAAATACACAGAACTTTTCTTTCTAATCGATTTTTGACTTTGGCCAAATAATCCCCAACATTCAGAGAGTTTAGCTAGATGACAAGAAGCAAAATATGAAGTTTTTTCACATATCGTTTTGATAAACGTCAGTATCATACTGAAAATTGGATTTTTTATATTGGATCCAAGCGTAAAGCGGTATACCTGTAAAACCAAATACCGTAACATAAAAAATCGCATCCTTCCCTGCTCCCAAAAGTGCCCAAAAAGAATAACATGCAGCAATTATAGCGATAATAATATTCCCTTTATTGATCAATAAAGCGTTAGTTCGTTTATGGAAAATTATAAATGCAGCTACAGCTGTATAAAAATATATAAGCAATGAAGAAACAGAAGCCAATAAAATTAGCAGGCGAAATTGATCAAGCAAGCTTGGGCTGGTAGTAAATAACAACAAAACACTTGCCAAAATTGATGATATTACCAGACCATTAGCAGGAACGTCGTTGACATTGCGTTTCGCGAAAATACGCGGAAACAACTCATCTTTCGCGGCCGCCATAGGAATTTGTCCTTGCAATAAAATCCAGCCATTTAATGCACCAAAACAAGCAATTGTAGCACCAGCTGCCGTAATTAACTCCCCCCATTTACCAAAAATCATAGCAATAGCAGCAGCAAAAGGAGATGTTGAGTTGGCTAAAACTTCAGGTGGAAGCATTCCCATGATTGCAGTCGAGGTCGTAATATATATAATCGCAGCAATGGCAGTACCAAGCAAGGTTGCAATCGGGATTGTACGCCGTGGGTTTACAACTGAATCGGCAGGAACTGTAGCAGTTTCAACACCAATAAATGTCCAAATAGTTAAAGCTGCCACATGAGAAAAAGCTGACATATTAGATTGGTGCGAAATATTAAAACTATGAGTCAGGTATTCCTGATGAAAATAACCCCAACCTAAAAAAGCAACAATAATAAGAGGAATAAATTTTAATATTGCTGTTATTATTTGCGTTACGCCAACAAAACGGACTCCTCTAAGATTAATCGCAGTAAATATCCAAATAATTACAATAGCAAAGAATGTGCCAATATATGGATAAGCCAAAAACGGTAAAAAAACTCGCAGATAGCCCAAAGAAGCAACTGCTAAACCAGCACTCCCAACCCAAAGTGCCAACCAATAATTATAGGCGGTTTGAAAACCGATAAAATTCCCAAAACCAGCCTGTGTGTAAGCATATGGTCCACCGCTTTTGGGAACAATAGAACTCATTTTGGCAAAGACCAAAGCAAGCGTAAAAGCTCCACAAGAAGTGGCAGCCCACGCAAGCAAACTGATACTACCGATACGCGCCAAATCTGCCGGAAATATAAAAATCCCCGACCCAACCATAGTCCCAGTTACAAGCGCTGTTAAACTAAATAAACCCAGTTTGTTTTTTTTTGCGTTCATTTTAAAGCTACAAATTTAAGAAATTAAAAAAAATATTTTCTCGCCCATATCTAATGACAATTATAAGATTTTCAAACAGATAAAATTTCATCCAAATTAATAACTTTAACGTCAGTCAAACAACGGCCTGGTTTACTAGGATCAGGAAATGGCGCCAAGACATATTGACCTTGCTGAATACTTGTCATGTACTTGGATTTTCCAGCAAGCAAACTTTCCACCGCCAAATTTCCCATATAAGAAGCATGAATACGATCCATAGCTGTTGGTGAACCTCCGCGTTGCATATGACCTAAAATACAAACCCTGTATTCAAAGGACGTCAATTTCTCTAATTGTTTAGCAATAGCAACACTGCGTCCTGGGTGATCAGCCTCCGCAACAACTATAATCAAACTTTGTTTTTTGCGGCGCGGAGCCAATATTTTTGCCGCTAATTCTTCAACGGAAATAGGAAATTCCGGGGTAATTATGTATTCTGCCCCACCCGCAATTGCCACATCAGCAGCCAAAAAACCAGCACGACGCCCCATGGTTTCAACTAAAAAGTAACGGTCATGACTTGTTGCTGTGTCACGGATTTTATCAATAGCATCTAAGGCAGTATTGCGTGCTGTATCATAACCTATCGTGTATTCGGTACCGACAATATCATTATCTATTGATCCAGGAATTCCAATTACCTTTGGTCCTCCCTCATTTTCCAAAAAAGTAGCACCACGAAAAGTCCCATCCCCTCCTATAGCTACTAAAAGATCTATTTTGGCAGCATTCAAAAAAAACCGACACTTTTCACGCACAGCATAATCATGAAAGGCAAGACAACGACTAGTCTGCAAAATAGTGCCACCGCGTTGAATGCAGTTTGCCACACTAGCAGCATCCATGGGGAAAATATCCTGATCAACCAACCCCTGATACCCCCTGCGACAGCCATACACTTCAATGCCATAATAATGACAAGAACGTACCACTGAACGAAGAGCAGCATTCATGCCAGGAGAATCGCCACCCGATGTTAAAACAAGAAGTTTATGAGTCATAATTTTAAGTTTTACAAAACAATTACAATAACCGCCCTGCCACAGCTCTTCCATACCCAGCTAAATCCAAATGATCACAAACATCACAATAACCAAAGTCCTGCAAAATTTCAACAACAGCTGCGCCTTGCAAAAACCCATGCTCCAAAAACAACCATCCACCAGTTTTCAAATGGCTACGCGCCTGATCAGCTATCAGACGAATTGCTTCCAATCCATCATCTTTGGCAAATAACGCAGCATACGGTTCGAATTGACGCACTGACGCCGCTACATTCTGATCAGACAAATCGATATAAGGCGGATTTGCAATAATTGCCTCGTATTTAATTTCTGGCAAAGCACAACACCAATCACCACAGAAAAACTCAACATTTTCAATTTTCAAGTTAGTAGCATTTTCCTTAGCTAAAATTAAAGCCTCCACACTTAAATCAGTTGCAAAAATACGCCACTTTGATCTTTCACGCGCCAACGCCAAAGCAATGGCGCCGGAACCAGTCCCTAAATCAGCCACACTTAAAACTTCATTTTTAGGCAATTTTTGCAACGCAATTTCAACAAGCAATTCGGTTTCTTTACGAGGTATTAAAACATCAGAAGTAACCTTCAAGTTCAGCGACCAAAATTCTTGCTGACCTAAAATATAGGCAATAGGTCGACCAGATAGCCGCTGTTGCAGCATAGAATACCAACACTCAAGTTGCTCTGTAGTTAATTTTCCTTCAGGATGGGTGTAAAAATAACCGCGCTCGACCGCCAAAATTTTCATCAATAAAAGCTCAGCATCCAAACGTGGTGTCGCTGAATTAGTCGCTAATTGCGAGGTTGCATCATTTAATAATTCCGCAATAGTCATTGGAATCTCTTTCGGCTACAACTAAAATAATTTCCACGAAAAATCTAAATATGCCGTCACATCCGTCTCTGGTCGACCATAATCAACCTCAATATACGGCAAAATATCGAAATTTTTTGTCACCTTATAATCAAAACCACCAGAAAAACCGTAGGGCGTACGATAATTGCTTTTATCGGTATCTTCTGAAATCATAGTGCTAAAGAAAAGCTCCAAACGATCATTCACAGTATACTTAGGCGTTATGACAACACTCCACATATCTAAACGTTTATTAATTTTGTTCTCATTTCGGTAATATTCAAAGTCAGATTTAAGAGAATATTTACCCCAATTTTGTACCGAAGAAAAAACCAAACCGTAAGTTGCACGTCCATTACCCAACCCTTTTTCGTAATTGCCATTAGGTATAGTAATTTCTGGCATACAATACAAACTCAAACCTGGGCTTTTATAAAATTTGTAACTCAGATAAAAACTAAAATCATTCCAACCAGAAGTACTGCCATCACTGTTATGTGTCCAACTATACGGAGCTTCAAAGATAAAATCCGTACGTTCACTAACACCATATGTAAAAATATTATATACCGTGCTAGTATCCTGGCTGGAGTAATCATCATCAAACCTCTCATGTTCATAAGAATAAATAGCATCGAAATATAACGAATGCTCAGCAACCTCTCCTTTTTGATGATAATAATCAAGATAATCGGCAAAACCATCTATACTAAAAAAAAACAAGAAGCTTATGAAAAATATTCTTATGCAGTTGATTCGCGGTGAGTGGTTGAGAAAATTTAAAAACGAATGAATGAGACAAAAATTCCGCAATGTCATAAGATATGCAAATAAAACTTCCTTACAAATCAACATGTTATTTTTAAACTTTGTAATTAATCTAAAATAATCGTTAATACTCTGCTCCCACCCTCCCACCCAAACTAAACTACAAAACCAAATCAATCAATACTGTAATTTTTTGGTGGATGAAATTACAGTATTGTAAAATTTTATTTGCTGCGGTATTTTGGGTGGGTGGAAATAAAATACCTCACATCTCACTAAATTCTGCCAACTGATCAGCCTGATGTTCACGAGCTAAAGCTTCGATGATAGGAGACAATTTACCATTTAAAATTTGATCCAAACTATGTACAGTTAGGTTGATACGATGATCGGTAAGACGACTTTGCGGAAAATTATAAGTGCGGATTTTTTCCGACCGATCACCTGTTCCAACCAAACTACGCCGTGTTTCAGCCCTTTCATGACGCTGCTTTTCGCGTTCACTTTCTAAAATTTTAGCCTGTAAAAGCGACATAGCGCGTGCGCGATTTTTATGTTGTGAACGTTCATCCTGGCATTCAACTACAGTTCCTGTCGGCAAATGGGTAATGCGCACGGCAGAATCAGTAACGTTGACGTGTTGACCACCGGCTCCGGAACTACGATAAGTGTCAACTTTTAAATCCGTAGGATTAATATTCACTGATTCAATTTCTTCTATTTCAGGAAAAACCGCCACAGTACAAGTTGAAGTATGAATGCGTCCCTGTGCTTCCGTCTCAGGCACACGCTGCACACGGTGCACACCAGATTCAAATTTCAAACGTGAAAAAACATCCTTACCTGTAATCCGACATATGACTTCTTTATAACTACCACGCCGCTCACCTTCGTGGGAACTTAGAATTTCCATCTGCATACCATTATCTTCCGCATAATGTGCATACATACGAAACAAATCTCCAGCAAAAATCGCCGCTTCATCCCCACCAGCTCCAGCACGAATTTCTAAAAATATATTGCGGTGGTCATTTGGATCTTGCGGTAAAAGTAAAGCTTGAATTTTTAGCTCCAACTCGTTTTGCTTTTCCTGCAACTCTTTAATTTCTTCTTCTGCCAATTGTTGCAGTTCGCTATCCTGCCCCTTAGCCATTTCCTCAGCAGCAGCCATATCCAGCTGACTTTTTTGATATTGCTGAAATTTCTGTACCAATTCTTCCTTAGCAGAATATTCTTTTGCCAACTCCCGATAGCGATTTTGGTCGTTCATTACTTCTGGCTGCGCTAAAAGATCGGCTATTTCCTTATTCCGCGCGCAAATAGTGTTTAATTTTTGAAAGATTGTATTTTGCATATTTGGTAGTATAACGTAATGTTTAACAATGAAAAGTAAAATGGAATTGCATACAAAGAAAAAATCAATAAACAAAACCAATTAATATGTCAAAATAATTACCTTTAAAATCAATAAGTTACTCTATTAAAACTATTTTTTTGTCATTTCCATTAGTTTATATAAGACACAACTTTTAGGACGTGTAGCCGCAAACATATAACCACCAACTTTAGTCAACGTTAAAATTTTGTGCTAAAAACTCGTATTAAAAAATGTAAATTAACAAAAATCCCGCACGCCATCGCCAGATACGCAAGTTAAATAACCATATAAATCAATATGTTATTTTCATTATTGGTAACTTCTAAAAAATTTTAAGCAAGATTTGGGGGAATTTCAAACCTCTGTATTGTAAAAACCAAAAGTTCCTGTATTCTAATTCGGGCGGCAGGGTGGGGTTGGCTCAGTGCATCCCACCGTCCCACCCTAAAAAATACAGCACTTTTTTCATTCTAACAATACCGTATTTTTTAATTACCCATAGTTTTTGAGCACTTACTATTATTGATAATTTTACAAATTTAAACCATGTATAATAACAAAACATTCATTTACCTCACTCTTATCACTGCCTCACTCACAATAACCCTCACTGCCTGTAGCACCTTACAACCAACCCAACCGCAAAGCTATCATCAATTAACCTGGCCAAAACGTCTTGCTCAACTGAAAAACCTCAATAAATGGTCTTTGCGTGGTTCTTTTAGTATTCATTACGCAAACCGCACCGATATTGCCTCTTACCAATGGCAACAAAACCATGAAAACTATCAAATTAAAATTAGTAGTCCGCTCAACTTAGTCCATTTGGATTTGTACGGCAACAAACAACAAATCACCCTACAAAAATCAGCGCATGAAATCTATACCGCCACAACCCCAGAAGAATTATTAGCGCAACAAGTCGGTTGGGAATTACCCATTGCTAATTTGGTTTATTGGATCAAAGGCATGCCAGCACCAGAAAGCTATTATAAAATTAAACTCGACAGTTATAATCACTTAGTTGCACTCAAACAACAAGGCTGGCTCGTCAACTACCCTGCTTTTACAGAAATGAACGGGATAGATTTGCCGCACACAATCAATCTGGAAAATCCACAGTTAAAAATCAGAATGGTGGTTAAAGAATGGAAAAATTTGTAGCAACAAGCCCGTAGCCGCAAGCTTTAGCTTGCGCAGTTTAATTTATGAATACCACAAAAACCCATTAAACCTGCTCCCAAACCTCTAACAGCAATCCATTAACCCGTGCAAATTCTTTGGCGTTATTGGTAATTAAAATAGCATTTTCAGAAAGAGCGTGACTGGCAATCAATAAATCATTGGCGCCAATTAAAGAACCTGATTTTTTAAGACTTGCTCTAATTGTCCCATAGCAAAAAGCAGCACGATCTGTGTATGATAAAACATCTAATTTACCCAAAAGCAAATTTAAATTATTTTGGCTTTGCTCGTAAAACTGACTATTAGCAACGCCGTACTGTAATTCAGAAAGTACGATAGAAGAAATAGTAATCTCATTGTTTTTCTGGATCTTGTCCAGTTTGACAAAATACGTCAAATATTTTTTCTTCATTAAAAAAATGCAGATATTGGTATCCAACATGTACAGCATTAGGCATCCTCACGTTCTTCTGGCGGCAAATCTCCCCGCGTTTCCATGAAATCTTTCAAGACATACATTGAATCGTATAAGCCAAGCCAATTTTTGTGTATTGGCTGCAAAATTACAGCATCTCCAACACGCGAAATGCTGACCTCCGTCCCTAAAAATCTAAAATCTTTTGGTAAACGAACCGCCATACTCTGACCATTTTGAAATAATTTAGCGACACGCATAATCTAATTCTCTTTAAAATAATTTCAAATACCGATTAATATATATTTTTAAGTATATATTATATGCTATAAAAATTCAATTTCTTGTTATTTAAATATCTGCTGGGAACAATTCTGGTTCAGCAACACGAAGGCAAACAACACAGCTTTAATGTGCGCAACAACCACAAACTAAAAAAACAAGGCACACTAAAAAGTGCGCCTTATGGTTGAGGATATTTTTGTATCTAAATTATATGTGTGACATGCCAAAACGATAAAAGTTGCCTGCTTGGAAAGCATCAGCAGGAACTTTTGTTACTGCAGGTTGTTGCGCAGATTTAGCAAAAAATCCTGCCTTAATTATCGAAGATCTCATAACCTGAGCCGCTGAAGATTTAAGATCCATACCTTCTAATTTTTGCCGCGATGGCTGGTCATTAATCGCCCTTCCCTGTATTACAGATTTCACTAACTCAATAGTTTTTTTAGGTTCTGCTGCTGTTTCTGCATTTTCAGGCTTCGAAGTAAACAGCTTTTTAATTCCCCTCAACAAAGCTATAAACCCATTACATATTTTATGTCCGTTGTCATAGATTGCCTTGAAGGCAAGACCAAACGTGATAACTGTTGCCACAGCAAGCAAAACAGGCACAGCATGGAAAAATAAAACACCGACAATCGCTACAGCACAAAAGATTTTTAAGGCAGTTGTAGCGAGCGGTAATAATACTTTTTTCGCAATATCAGCGCGACATTCTTCTCTGTTGTTATATCCACCTTCCCTTGCTGTTTTTTTAGATTTTTCATGTATTTCTATTGCTCCCCGAACTGCAAATACAACATCTATAACTGCGCCAAAACAGTTCGCTGCACCAAAAAGCCACGGCGCAGCAGCAAGCGCTATAGGCGTTATTGCTTGAGCTATGGTTTGAATACCACTAAGTGCTAACAAGATAGAACCAGAAAGCCCTGAAAGACCAGCCAAATTACCAAACGTAGCAACAGATGGATCACTTTTAGCACCAAAATCGGCAGCTTTAATCCTGCGATATAACTCTGTTTCTTCCAAGGAAAATTTTTCTGTTTTTTCCTCTAATTTAGCTTCTATATCCATGACCCATGAAAAAAACTTTAATAACTCATCATTCTTCAGTAGCGAAAGTTCTTTTATAATGGAACGACGAGCAAAAAATGCTTTAGCTGCCATAAACCATGAAATACTCATAGCCACACCACTAACAGCCGATAATACCCCCATAGCGTCAGGTGATGACATTACACCACCACCAAGAGATAAATCTCTTAAAGCGCGACCAACTAGCAATGTACCACCAGTACTTAATGTTTCTTGAATGCCGTTGGTTATTTCAGTTCCTAAGGTTGGTTGGTTAATGTTTTCTTGTGCCTTTGATATTGTAAACTCACTTGTGGGTTGCCCTATCATAATTTCCTCGCAACTTTTATGTTTAGTATATACATTAAAATTAAGGTAATTAATTTAACTTAGGCACATTATATACTATATTTATAAGGAAAATATTAATGTTTTATTAAATTACATCAAAACAGCTTAGATTAACCTCAAGATATCTGATATGGAGCAACTCCCGGTAAGAGCTCCAAACATTTAGGCATGCTAATTACGATACGTAACCGTAGCCGCAAGCTTTAGCTTGCGAGATTTAATTGGCGCCAATTTCGTGTTTGTTAATATGATTTTTATTTCTGATTTTATATTTCTGGAGTTTATCCAATATCACACAAAACCAAACATACGCGCGTTATCGTCCGCGCGTGTTAAAACCCGTGACTACGCTCTTTCCGAGGTTTCTCAATCGTTTGCGAGTAGTTATCCTGGATAGTTAAGTGTGACACCAAAATCCAAGAATCATGAAATCAGGAGAATTATAATCACATTACAGTTACAGCAGACACAGGATTCGACGCCCTTTCTTGACGACGCAATGTTTCTTCTCTTGCCTGAATAGTTATCGATTCCGCAGAATGTGGCACTGGTCCAGTTGGAACAGGTGGAAACATACTGGACGTTAAGCTAGAACCAGAGTTGGAAACGGAAATCGTTGTTGGTAATGTCATACCAGGAGACGGTGAAAACACTGTCAAGCTTGCGCTTGCTGTCACACCTGTCGTCACCGTTGTTGATCTTGCCGGCTGCTCTGTACTTGCCTGAGGAGCATGTACTACGCCAGGATGTACATAAGACGATGTTGGCACAATTGTTTCACGTTCTGCCCCTGTTATCTCCGGTTCAAAATCTATAAGCTCAAACCCCCCAATTTCATCTTCTTTAGTTGAACTTATTGCGCTACTTTTAGCCTCATGGACTTTGAACATCAATGCTACATTGTGATTTTTTTGTAGAGTTAGAATTCGCGTACAGTCCTCTGAATAGCCATTTTTTCCAAAGATAGCCTTATCACCCTCAAGCAACTTAGCTATTGCAGAATCAATTTGGGGCACAGAAGCTCTCTTGGGTTGTAGCGCATAACTTAAGTCCACTATTGCATTGAGAAGTTTTTCCGTAACGCTATTTACCTTTTCTTTATTGGCTTTGGTTTTTTTGGCTTCTTCCGAAAACTTACGGGCTTTATTTTGTATAAATTCAGCCAATGCTATTTTTATAGCATATTTATATTGACCAATAGGATCAGTGTTATAGTCACCAATATTTCCTTCATTAACATATGTTGCCGCAAGTTGCTGGGCTACACTCCATTGTGTTTCTACATTTTCTTTGGTTATCTGGCGTTGCAAGACCTCATGGAAGCTAAAGGAGGCTATTCTAGACACTAAGCTTTCTCCGCATTTTTTTGGATCAAATTTTACTCCAAGCTTTAATAAACCTAATAAAATTGCTTCGAGTGGGCTTCCGATAGCAAGAGCAGGTGGATGGCTCGGGGGCGGACAACTTGCTACCGAGTACGCTGGGGGCGGCACTGCAAAAAAAGATACGCTAGAAGATGTTGCGGGAATTGGGATAAAAGTTTGCTGCTTGATGATAATGTCCATTACACGCTGTAATATCGCCATTTCGTTTGCAGTTTTACCCCTGTTTTCGGTTACTTGTAAATATGCACTGACAAATTCCCATTTTTTCTGACACACAGCATATTCAAGAACTGTCTCATTGGTTTCCTTACGCCATGCCGGATCGGTTTCACCAGTCTTATATTCAACACTGATACCTTTTTCTATAGCGTGCCTAAAAGCATCCAGGTGATTGCATTTAACTAACGAATGCAAAGGACCAAAACCGCTACTGAACGCTGTTCCTTGTAATATCCCAATATTTTGGGTCTTACCAGAAAGCCTGACGCATTCTGTTAGTAAATCAATAAAAGAATTTATACTAGAATCATGAAGATCGCTCTTTGCGGAAATTTCAAGAAGTACCAAACCCAACAAATCAAGGTTTTCATCACGCGCAATGATCGTTGTGAATATAGCTTTTATCAAAGCTGCGTTAGTTGGGTTGTTTTGTGATATTAGGTTATATATCAGATCAGGAAAACCCCTAAAAACCTCAGAACAAGTTGCACAAGTAGGTTTAGCCAGTTTGAATATTTTTTCTATGAATTGCACTACTTCATTTTCCGTTATGCTGGCAGCATGGTTTGGAACTGTTGTTGAACTTGAGTTTTGACTTGACTGCGGGTTGGAGCGTACCAGTAATTCCTCTCTTATTGTTCTAATTTCTTGCAGTTTTCTTTGGCGTTCTTCCTCTTGTTTTTTTGCTAAATCTTGTTTAAATTTCACTAACCCCCAGACCTCCATGTTTTGTCCAAATACCTCAAATAATTGCCGTATATTTGCAATTATTTTCGTTCCCTTTATTGGTCCCCAAACAGTTTGAGATTTACTAACAACATTAATAAAGCCTTCAACTTTGATTGTAGTTTTAGAATCAATATCTTTTGCGGCGTTTGAGTAACATTGCAAAATCTTCTCAAACATACCCTTTCTATCGAACAAAACAGCTAAACTAGCTATAGTACAAATGATGGTATTTTTTTGCTCACTCGGTACATTTCTACAGTCAGCAAAATATTCAATACCCTCAACTACAGAATTAGTTGCATATACTGTAAAGTTACCTGCATATGCTACTGAACTATCCATTGATACTGAGCCCTGCACCTTCACATCCCCACGCTCTGACCATGACCATTTATACTCCTCATCTTCATGGAACCGGCAAAATCTTTGTTTTCCACATAGCAACCTGGCGTTCCAATTAACGAGTAATTTATCACCCAAGGGAAAATTAGTAATTGTGCCACAGAGTATATTAATGTCGCTGTTCAACTCTTCGATAATAGCCTCAACATCATGCTGGTTATTTGCTGATAAAATGGCTAAGTTTTCTGAAAAACCATTTATATCGTTTCTTATAAGAGCCAGCACCATTCTTCTTAGAACTGTACTGTTTTTTGTATTGATATCTATACGCCTAGGTTCACCTTCACTAAGCACTATACCTAGTGGAGTTGGTGCAAGTGATGGTGCGGGTGCGCTCATGTTCAAATCTCCAAAAATAAAAAATCAAAATCTGACTTTAAGTTATACGTTCAGTTTAATTTCGCTCATCTAAAATGATAAAAAAACTATTGCAAACAAAGTATACACAAAAAACATTTAAAAAACATTAAAACAGTCTTAAATGAAACGCGACTCAATGTAACTCCTCAAGAAACGGGTTTTTTACATAAAAAATCAAGCAACTATACTTTTATCCCGCGCAAACTGTACTAAACGAAAACAGGTTTTCAGGGTTAGCGAAAATAGACTCGAGCAGTTTGGAAATTACAACAGACAATCCTGTTCTGTTGCCCTAACGGGCTGACCCGCGGTCATTCTAATTCTGTTCCAGACGGAATTAGTCCGCTAGGCGACAAGAAGTCGAGCTTCTTGAGTGTATTAGACATACATGACCCAAGCAAGCGAGAAAGCCAACAACGCGGAAAAAATTTCAGGAATGAGAAATTTTCAATGGCGCAGCCAGTTCGAAGGATGATGAGCAGGATCCGATCATAAAACCAAAATGCGAAGAGTATAGATTAAAACCCAAGAAAATGTGCTATACTTTGACACTTGAGAAATTTTTCTTAAAAAATTGAATTGGAGGCTAACTAACATGTTCAGCACATTTATCATTATTGTTTTAGTTTTACTCGCTTTGTGGGGAATCACAATTTACAACAAATTGATCCACATGATCGAAGCAATCAACAACAATAAGAAACAAATCGACATTCAACTGGATCGCCGTTTTAAAGTTTACGAATCACTAATTGAAGTAGTCAGAAAATACATGGATTACGAAAAAACCACATTGAAAGACGTGGTTGCTTTACGTAATCAGGCACAAAAAGCGGCAAACAGCGGATTGGAAAAAGACCGCATGGCAGCAGAAGATGCCATTTCTAAAATTGGCATGAATTTGAATATGGTTTTTGAACAATATCCAGATTTAAAAGCCAACCAAAATGCCCTGCAATTGCAAGAAGAAATTTCCAATACGGAAAACAAACTTACCTTCTCTAAGCAAGCTTACAACGATAGCATTGAAAATTATAATGCCGCACGTAAATCCTTCCCAGACACTTTGATCGTCGGTATGGCTCCTGCTAAACTCTATAAAGAGTTTGAATATTGGGGTCTTTCAGAAGAAAAGCGCGCTGAGCAGGAAGACTATAAAGTTAAGATGTAAGTCTTTTTACTGTAACCGCAGTTTTGTAGCCGCAAACTTTAGCTCGTGTTATTGATTTGTTTTATAACGCAAGCTAAAGCTTGCGGCTACAGAACCTACGATTACGGGATATGTAAATCAAATTAATATACAAATCAATGCGTTGCGTTTTTAAATCTGAAAATTATAAAAAACATCGCGAAGCGATCCCACAATTCATTTATTCTTTCATTGTTTTTTTAAAATTCATTCATTAATTATGACTGACCTATCCACTTACCAATCATCTTCCACCGACTGGCGCAAACAATTAAAAATCAACGATCATCGTACCTTTTTTGTTATTGCCGCATTTATCATGATTTACGCTGCGGTAGGAATGGTGTTCGACCTTTATATCCATCCGTTTCCACCTGAAGCGCCAATAACTGATAACATCATCGCCCTACTAACTTTTCAGGTCACACCAATTGTGACTTTAATAATTTCCGGCGTTGCCGCTATTTCAATTCTTGTTTCTTACGCATTTTACGACAAAATTGTCCTGCTTGGCACAGAATATAAAGAAATTACCCCCACATCCACCACCTCACTCGAAGAAAAACAACTTTACAATGTTGTTGAAGAATTACAATTGGCTGCCGGTTTGCGCTATATGCCCAAGGTTTTCATTATAGAAGCTCCTTACATGAACGCTTTCGCCAGCGGTTATAGTGAAAAATCCGCTCTTATTGCCATTACGCGCGGCTTGATGCAAAAATTAAATCGTAGCGAATTACAGGCAGTAATGGCGCATGAACTTAGCCATATTCGCCATCACGACATTAAATTGACTATGGCGGCATCAATCATGACTAATATTTTAATTATCGCTATCGATATCGCTTTTCGTGGCATCCTTTACAGCGGCATGAGCAGCAGCAGAGGTCGAAGCAGTAACGATAATCGTGAAGGCGGCGGCAATGGCAATGCCCTAGTTATTGTTATTATAGTTTTACGTTTTGTTTTACCGATTTTGACTATGCTTTTAATGTTGTTTTTAAGTCGTTCCCGCGAGTACATGGCTGATGCCGGCGCAGTTGAGCTAATGCGCGATAACTCTCCACTAGCGAACGCACTTTTAACTATCGAAAACGATCATAAAATCCATAATGAACAATATGCCGAAATTTATCAAAACACCGCACACGAAAATGTGCGCCAAGCGGCTTATATTTTCGACCCAACCCAAGCGGGTTTTAGCACCAAACATGCCTTCAGTAATATGTTTTCCACACATCCTACCGTTGAAAAAAGGTTAAAAGCGCTTGGGTTTAAAAAATAAATTTGATTTATTTCTTGAACACTGATACCATACCCTTAATGGGTATATCTTATGCTTTTTATAGAAACATCTTTTTTTACCAAACAACTTCCTCATTATCATCAATGATGATGATGATGATGATGAATATAGGGAGTTACAAGTTTTTTTAATGGAAAATCCAGATACTGGAAACATTATTCAAAACACAGGTGGTATAAGAAAAATTCGCTGGTTATTTGGTAATAAAGGGAAAAAAGGTGGTATAAGAATAATTTATTACTGGCGAGTACAAAAAGATCAAATTTATTTTTTAACACTCTATGCTAAAAATGAAATCTCTGACTTAACTAGTCAACAAAAAAGAAAACTCAAACAAATCTTGGAGGATTTTTAAATATGAATAAAAAACGCAGCTTATTTGATGAATTAAAAAATGGCATCGAGGAAATAAAAGCTCACAATAAAAATAAAATAACTTTGCGCACATTTGAGATTAAAACAAAACCACGCCCTGAAATAGATGCTGCATTAATTAGAAAAACTCGTGAAAAATTACAAATGTCCAGAAGTGTCTTTGCATTAAAATTACGTGTTTCCCCTCGAACTTTAGAAAAATGGGAATATGGTACAACTATCCCAAATGATCAAGCAGCAGCATTAATTTTAATGTTAAGAAAATATCCTGATACATTAAAACGTTTAGAAGAAATTTAGTAATCAAAAAATGTCACCAACCGAAACCCTCCACGGTCAAATCGAACGCATTACATTTCATAATGAAGAATCTGGTTTTTGTGTTTTGCGCACCAAAGTCAAAGGTCATAAAGAACTAATTACAGTAGTTGGTTGCGCTGCCAGCGTTAGTACTGGTGAAAACGTTGAGTGTCATGGGATTTGGATCAACGACCGAACTTATGGGCTTCAGTTCAAAGCCGAGCAATTAAAACTCCTGCCACCAATCACTGCTGCCGGGGTAGAGAAATATCTTGGATCAGGCTTTATTCGTGGCATTGGACCGCAGTTTGCCAAAACATTAGTCAAGGCTTTTGGTGTCGATGTTTTTGAAGTTTTCGACAAAAATCCGGAAAAATTAACCAAGCTGCCCGGTTTTGGAGAAAAAAGAAAAGAAATGATTTTGGCATCTTGGGCTGAACAAAAAGCTGTCCGAGAAATTATGGTTTTTTTACAGAGCCATGGTGTTGGTATCGCAAGATCAGTGCGTATTTACCGCATCTATGGCGATGCAGCAATCGAAAAAATTCGCGATAATCCTTATTGCCTGGCTATCGACATTCCCGGGGTTGGCTTTAAAACCGCCGATGAATTAGCCTTAAAACTTGGTATGGATAAACATTCCCCGAAACGCGCACGAGCTGGTGTTTGTCATGTATTGCAAGAATTTTCCAACAAAGGTCACTGCGCCGCACTACAAGAAAAATTACTCAAAGCAGCAATACAGATACTGGAAATTCCTGAAGAAATCATCCTCAATGCCATAAACAGTGAAATTGAAGCTAAAAATCTGGTTGCCGATTTTATTGATGAACAGCCCTGCCTTTATTTAACCGCACTCTACAAAGCCGAAAATTTGGTCGCAAAACACTTGACTCGCTTACATAAAGGTCAACCAATTTGGGGTAACATCGATGACAAAAAAGCTTTAGACTGGGTTGAACAACAAACCAAACTCAAACTTTCCACTTCACAACGCGCTGCAGTTACTCTTGCACTTAAAGAAAAAGTTTTAATTATTACTGGCGGACCTGGTGTTGGTAAAACCACCATAACCAACAGCATTTTAAAAATCATTCGTGCCAAAAATATCAGCATTGCTCTTTGCGCACCAACCGGACGCGCTGCCAAACGCATCAATGAAACCACCGGACTAGAAGCAAAAACCATCCATCGTTTATTGGAAGTCAGCCCCAAAGATCGTAAATTTCAACGCAACAAGGACAATCCTTTAATAGCTGATTTAGTCATCGTTGATGAAGTATCGATGATTGATATTTCCCTCATGTATCACTTACTTTGCGCTATTCCTGACCACGCTGCGCTAATTATCGTAGGAGACGTCGATCAATTACCCTCTGTCGGACCCGGTAATGTACTTGCCGATATGATTAATTCACAAACCATACCAGTTGTACGTTTAACTGAAATATTTCGTCAAGCCGCAACTTCTAAAATTATCGTCAATGCCCATCGCATCAATCAAGGTCAACTTCCTTTATGTGATATAGAGGATAATACTTTAAGCGATTTTTATGTTATCCCAGCTGAAACCCCAGAAGAAATTCAAAGAAAATTACTTGAAGTCATTACTAACAGAATCCCTCAACGTTTTGGTTTTCATCCACTACGCGATATTCAAGTTTTAACCCCGATGAATCGCGGTGGACTTGGCGCGCGTGCTTTGAATAATATTTTACAGGAAGCTTTAAACCCTAATGCAGAACCAAAAATCAGTCGTTTTGGCTCGATTTTTACCACCGGGGACAAAGTTATTCAAATGATTAACAACTACGACAAGGAAGTTTTCAATGGTGATATTGGACACATTTCACATATCGATTTGGAAGAAAGTTTGGTAAGAATCGATTTTGACAACAAAATGGTCGCATACAGTTACGATGAACTCGATGAAATAGCCCTCGCCTACGCTACCAGCATCCACAAAAGCCAAGGGTCAGAATATCCCGTTGTCATCATTCCTCTAGCAACACAACACTACATGCTTTTGGCGCGTAACTTACTTTACACCGCCGTAACACGAGGAAAAAAACTTGTCGTCATCATAGGGCAACCAAAAGCTATTCACATAGCAATCAAAAATATAGCTACCGAACCGCGAGTTACCAAGCTGGCGGAAAGGATGAAAATTTGCTATAATTGAACATCCTAAAATTTTAGTGTTTTTTTATTTTTTAGTTAAGCGAGGAATTTATGCCTGATCAAATCACCCCTAATCAACCAACCACACCAAATCAACCTGATTTAAATGAATTAATGAAAAAAGCCCAAGAAATTCAACAAAAAATGAAATGGGCGCAAACCGAACTAGCTAGCATCCATGTTACGGGATCTGCTGGTGGTGATGCTATACAAATCACACTCAATGGTCATCGCAAAGTATTGAGCGTCAAAATTGATGATGCCACTTTAAAAGAAAGCAAAGAAGTAATGCAGGATTTAATCACCGCCGCTTTCAATGATGCTATGGATAAAATTGAAAAAGTTGCCCAGGAAAAAATGATGAAACTAGCCAAAGACTTCGGTTTACCAGAAGATATAAAATAAAACTGAGGAAAATCGCATGTTAAGAAAAGATATTTGGTTTAAATTTAAAAACATTGGTACTACCGTTTTTGCAGTACTTTTGCTTTTTATATGTTGTGGCAAAGCCTTGGCCGCGAATACAACACCAACACCCACTACAACAACAAAACCCACCGCCGCTGTGGCTAGTAGTTTTGGCCAAATATCCACATCAGCACCAACGCAAATACATTCGGCTTTCAGTTCGATGCAAACTTTAATTCCAGCAGCGCCAGACTTAAACGTTAAAGCTTACATTCTCGTTGATGCCAAAAGTGGTAATGTCATTGCCGCAAAAAACCCTGATGATCACCTACCACCTGCCAGTATGACTAAAATTATGTCAATTTACTTAGTGGCTGATGCGTTAAGATCAGGTAAAATCAAATTTACTGACCAAGTTCCCATTAGCGAAAATGCTTGGCGTACTGGCGGTTCACGCATGTTTGCCAAAGTCGGCTCTACTATTCCAGTACAACAATTAATTGATGGCATTATTATCGCTTCCGGCAATGATGCTACCGTTGCTATGGCGGAATTTCTAGCTGGAACTGAAGCGTCTTTTGCTGATCTTATGAATCAAACTGCAGCTGTATTAGGTATGAAAGACAGCCATTTTGTTGATAGCAATGGTTTGCCAGCCCCAAACCACTACAGCTCAGCACGTAATATGGCAATACTTGCTCGTGCCTGGATTTATAATTTCCCCGAATACTACCCATGGTTCAAAACTAAATGGATCATGTATAATAATATCAAACAACCAAATCGTAACCGTCTTTTGTGGCGTGATCCATCCGTTGATGGCATGAAAACTGGCCATACCAATGAAGCTGGTTATTGTTTAACGGCATCCGCCGAACGTAATGGCATGCGTTTAATTACTGTTGTTATGGGTGCACCAAGCGAAAAAGATCGTGCTAATTACAGCGAAGCTTTGCTAAACTATGGTTTTCGCTTTTTTGAATCACATAAAATTTATGCGGCGAATACCCCTGTTCTTAATGCCAAAGTTTGGTATGGCACAGAAAAAGCCCTACCCTTGGGGGTAGCAGAAGATTTCTATATAACCACTCCAGTTGGACAGAATAAAAATCTAAAAATAAAAGCAATCCTCAACGGTAAAGTGGTAGCTCCTGTCGGTAAAAATCAGGCTTTGGGCACAATTACTGTTAGCAATGGTGACAAAGTTATTGTCACTAAGCCCTTAGTTGCTCTCAAGGAAATTCCTGTCGGAGGGTTTTGGTCGAGAATCTGGGACAAAATCAGAGAAGCAATTTAATGAAGGATATTTTTGAAAAAAATTTATATTTATTAAGAAGGCGTTGTTGAATAATTTAAAACACATAAATAACGTAGCCGCAGGCTTTAGCCTGCGATATATTATGTGCCCTAATTGTAAGTTACGCAGAATAAAGTTTGCGACTACAAAACCATTATTAATACGACTTATTCAACAACGCCTGTCAAAAAGATATGTGAATTAAATTACATTATAAATCAATGCACTATTTCAAAAACCTGAAATTTACAAATAACCGTCGCGAAGCGACTCATATATTATTTCATTCTTTAATTCTTTTATTCTTTAATTATCTTTAATAAATCAATAGGTTAAAAATTATGCAGCAATTTTTTCAATTCGTTTCCAATCATTTAATCCTTTGGTCAGTCCTCATATTTGTTCTTCTTGCTTTAGTTATTGAAGAACTCAGAGGTAAATTAAACGCCGCTCCAACGTTAACTGCCCAAGAGCTCGCTATCTTACTTAATCGTGAAGAAGTGGCTCTGATTGATATTCGTACTAATGACGCCTTTCGCAAAGAACACATAATCTCTTCTATTAATAATATCAACAGCAGTAAACCTGAAGAATTTAGCAAACAACTACAGTCAAAAAAGAAACAGCATATAGTGCTTATTGATAATATGGGTACCACTACTTCAGCCCTGGCGAAAAAATTACTAGCCGATGGATTTACCAAAGTAAGTACTTTAAAAGATGGAATCGCAGCATGGAAAAAAGCAGGAATGCCAACGGTAACTAAATAAAATCCCAATTATGAGATCGACTTTAATAATTGGTCTTACTGGTGGTATTGCTAGTGGTAAATCGACGGTTGCCAAATATTTTGCTGACCTTGGTGTTCCAATTATAGACGCTGACGTTATAGCAAAATCCTTAACCATACCCAGCACCAAAGCCTATCGCGCGATTCTTATCCATTTTGGCAAAGAAGTTTGTCAAAACGACGGGAGCCTGAATCGCCCACAATTACGGAAGATAATCTTTACCAAACCTACAGAACGCTTATGGCTGGAAAATCTCTTGCATCCTTTGATTTACAAAGAAATGCGCAAAGAAATTAAACTCTGTCAAGCGCCCTACTGTATTTTAGTTATGCCCTTACTTGTTGAAACAAAAGACCATAGATTTCGCAAAATGATTAATCGAGCTTTATTGGTCGATACAACGAAAAAAAAACAAATGCAACGCCTCCGCCAAAGAGATCATATCACTATAGCTAAAGCAAAAAGTATCTTAAAAGCTCAATGCACACGTAAAGAAAGACTAGCCCTAGCTGATGATATTATCCATAACGATAAAACTCCAATCAATCTCAAGAAACAGATTTCAACATTGCACAAAAAATATTCTACTAAACATTAAAAACCATCGTAGTCTTTATGTTCGTCTATACCAACTAATATCATAAAAGCTACAAATACTGTAGCCGCAAACTTTCGTCTGCACCAGCATCAATATGAAATTTGCATTTTATCACCCCAATGTTTCTGCTATTAAAAAACACAAGGTTCATTTTTTTATGGCAATTAACTTGACAGAAGAGCCTACACTCCATAAAATCCCTATTCCTTTTGCTAAAAAGTGGGGCTATAGCTCAGCTGGGAGAGCACTTGCATGGCATGCAAGGGGTCAGCGGTTCGATCCCGCTTAGCTCCACCAAGCTTCTTTTAAATAAAAGAGAAGCCAAAATAGGCTGTTTTAAAGTAAAAGTTAAAAAGCGTCCGACGTAACCCTTCCATATTACGTCCCCATCGTCTAGAGGCCTAGGACATTGCCCTTTCACGGCAGTAACAGGGGTTCGAATCCCCTTGGGGACGCCATATAAAACAAGGAGTTACAACAAAGGAAAGTGTCTAAGAAATGGACTTATACAATGGATGGGTGGAAATAAACCTTTTACACACACATTATACAAACTTCCAAGCTTCCCTTATCTCATCTAGCGTTGAGATAATAATAGCTGAAGTTTCATCGAGCGGCATAAGTGGACTTTAGCATAAGTTGTTTCGCAAACAGCGCGCCACTTCTAATATTTCATAACAATAACCAAATCCTATAGGCGGTAAAGAAAATATTGTTGTGGTCTGTTCTTTCTTTAAAAAAAGATTCACAGTTTCTGCACGCCAGAAAAATTTAGGAATATAAATATAGCCTTGTGTACCAATAATGTAAGCTTCACTTGGAGTATATGCTGTAATTGAGCATTGTAACGCTGCAATTCCCCCTTGCTCATAGCCCAAAATTATTGCTGCCTGATCATATCTACCCCTGTTTCTCCAATGTGGGCTATACTTTTAATAAGGTGCATTGATACTAAAAATACAAAACGGACTCAGTGTTGACATAACCTAATATTTGAAAATTAGGTGAAATATCAATATTTACCAGCTACTTTACGTGGGCACTCCTCTACCAAGTCATTATATAGTTTATTAAACCTCTTGCTTAATTCAGCCCGAGTAAAACGACTACCAAAACGATCCACAGAAGATCTAAGATCATTCATTTTCGCTTCGGCTCTTCGCTCCCTAAATAAAGGATATCGACGGCTCCTTATAGGAGATTCACTTCGAACCCCCTGTGTCAGGATAGTTGTCGCTTCTAAGTAAAAAACTTAAAGGGGACGGCGAGAGTGAAATAATGAGGCATTTAACAGAAGAAGCAAAAAAAGTAATAGTAG
>Ga0209319_1000498_pt1 | contig 49340 bp, 37 predicted proteins | sample RifGroE2_FD_184000 | JGI IMG/M metagenome (GOLD analysis project Ga0209319, IMG submission 184000) | Groundwater microbial communities from Rifle, Colorado - Groundwater E2 (SPAdes) (version 2) | ecosystem: Environmental > Aquatic > Deep subsurface > Groundwater | place: Rifle, Colorado, United...
GCTCCAGGTTTTAAAAGAATCTTGCCCCCAGTCGAACTCATGATTACCTACCGCCGATGCTTGTACATTGATGATGCGCATCATCTCTGAAATTATCGCGCCATGCGTTAGATTGGATAAAGCGGAACCTTGATAATTATCACCCGCAGACACTACTACGTAATTGGGATTTTGTTTTTCAATATCTAAAATAGAGCTAACAAACTTTGCCATACCTGGATTTGGTTCTTGTGCGATTAAGCCTTCATCAGCTTTGCCGTGAAAATCATTAAAGGCAATAATATCAATTTCTTTGGCGTTAGCAGCTAATGTTAAAATACATACGACAAAAATAAAAAAATAACGAAGATTTTTTTGCATAATTTTAAATCTGTAACAAAAGTGGGTTTGTTTGTATTATGCGATTTTTTCTCTTGGTATACAAAAATAAATAAGGTTGCAAAAGGAGCGGAGACTTTCTATAGTATCTATCACATAAAAGAAATTATTTGTGTGAAAACTAAAAAGTCAAAAGGTATATAAATGAAATGTTGTTTAAATTCAAAGTGTTGTATTTTTAATGAAGTTTTTTTGCAATATTTATTGCCAAAACGGCTACTTTCTAAAATTGTCGGCGGATTGATGCGTTGTCGCAATGTTTGGTTGAAAAATTTACTGATTGATTGGTTTGCTAATCATTACCAGATCGACATGCACGACGCCATTGAGTCTGACCCCCATGCTTATCCAAGTTTGGAGGATTTTTTTATTCGTAAAGTAAAGTCTGAAGCTCGACCATTCGTTGACGGAAAGAAGGAAATATCCTGTCCTGTTGATGGTGAAATTAGTCAAGCAGGAGAAATTAATACCAATACACTCCTACAAGCGAAGGGCAAGGAATTTCATCTTGTTGATTTGTTGGGTGGGGACCAAAAACGCGCCAAAAATTTTGCATCGGGTAGTTTTGTCACAATTTATTTAGCGCCGCATGATTATCATCGTGTTTATATGCCGTATGATGGTGTTTTAAAGGAAATGATTTATATTCCTGGTCGATTGTTTTCCGTAAATGCAGCTACAAGTTCTACTATTGATAATTTATATGCCCGTAATGAAAGATTAGTTTTGTTTTTTGAAACAAGTTTTGGACCTATGGCTATGGTTTTGGTAGGAGCTTTGATTGTTGCTGGCTTAAATACATCTTGGGCTGGTAAAGTAGGGGCAGAAAAAACCACAACACTCAGTTCCTGGACCTATGACGAAAAGCACCAAATATCACTAAAACGTAGCGATGAGGTTGGATATTTTACTTTTGGATCGACAGTGATTTTGTTGTTTCCAGAGGGAAAAGTTAATTGGAATAAACGCATGGTTAGTGAAAAGATAGTGGAAATGGGGCAGTTGCTAGGGATGATTATGGATTAAAATATGTTTCCATAGTCGCAGGTCTGAGTTAGCGTGGTTGGTGTTGCGCGTATGTTTATTTTGGTACAATTTTGTGTAAATTCCCATTAAACCTAAAACGCGAGTCAAAGCCTGTGACTACGATACAGCTACGGAGTTGTGGTTATTGGTTGTGGCGCATTCGCTGTTTCTACAGCCCAGTCCTTGGGATTTTTCCAGCTAGCATGTTCTGTTTTGGCAAAATGTACATGCATGATTCCACTTTTTTCTAATTTCTGAAGATTAGGCAATTCATAAGTGTAAAAAGTCCGATTTTTAAAAGCCCCCTGCACATAACACCAGCTTTCAACTGGTCGACCAGTGGCTTTTTTAATTAGGACCGCCATATTAGTATAACTTTGGGAAAAGTTACCCCATAACTGGAAAGGCTGCTTTGGAGTTACCAAATATGGATCGATATATTCTTTCTTATTGATGATAACTTTACCTTGTATTCTATTAGCGCGATCATACCAGTATTCTCTATTCATAGTGACGTATGGTGCGGTGTAATAAGATGTTGTTCCGCCAATCCAAATAGCTATATTTAATGGTTGTCCAAGTTTGGATGGTGCGTTACTTACCTCTTTCATGAAATTTGTTACGCTTGGGAAGTTTTTGGGATTTGACCAGTAAACCATGTTGACTTGCGTGCCATGTTTTGCAATTCTCGGGTCTATGGCTATTAACTTGTTGAACAATTGTTTGCTGAAAGCTTGTTTTTGTGTCTCAATTAATTTTTGTGTAGGGTTGGTGAAAATGGGTGAACCATAATTTTGAGACTTGAATTTATCTTGAGCACAGCCGCAAAGTAAAAGAACTGAGAAAAAAACCAATACTAATGGAAATGTTTTTTTATATGTTTTTAAAAGCATTGTACTACGATCCAGGGCTTTGAGCAGGTGTAGTAGTGCGGGCTCCACTAAAGCCCGCAACCACGATATTTGCAGTTAAGGGTGAGATTATTCTCCATCATCCCCAATTACCCCGACTGGGCAACTGTCTAAAGCTTCGCGACAGATTTTGATGCCAGCATCGTTATTGGGCTGAGTTTTAACATAAGCTACACCACTTGCTGAATCTTCCGCAAAAAAATCACCTGCGCTTGAATAGCACATGCCGCAATTGATACAACCACTATCAACGTAAAATTTACCAGCAACATTTTTTGCTACTTTTGCATTTTTATTTGCCATTTTTTATCTCCCAGATTAATTGAAATTTAGTTACTAAACCTAATTTAAACAGCTACAATTAGAGTCTAAATTGATGGAAATTTCAACTTTTTTATTTTATATCATTAAGGCTATTTTAAGTTTTTCTTGGTACTATAATTATAGTTATATGAAAAACTTATTTAAAAGAGAGATGCTATGTCATTTTTGTTAAAAAGCAACGAAGAACCGATTTTGTCTGCAATTGCCGTTAATAATGGATTAAGAGAATTAAGTAGCGTGGGTTTTTTGGTTGGTAAGACAACTGGAACCAAAACTCCAACAACCAATTCTCAAATTTCAAAAGATTTAAAGTGCAATTTGCTTAGAATAGAAGGGATAGAATCCCAGGATGGAGCAGAATTAGATGCTGAGCTAGTTAGAAAATATGGGGAAGTTACAGCACAAAAATTGCGTGATTCATATAGCCAAGACTTATTTGGAAATTGTCTTTCGCCACTACGCTTCCCCTTGAGTGGAGTTGGGCAGTACATTACAGGAGCAATGAATAGTAATTGTAAACGTAATGTTACTATTAAAAAACAAGGAAATGATGTTATCGCTATCGCTGAGGCGGAAGGATTTCCTGTTATTAATCCAGCAGATCCTAACATGGAAACAAATATTTTAACTATTCCAGGTAAAGTTACCAATTTTTACAAATTGACCGATCAGGGATTTAAGCTAGAAGAGACTAGTATAAGTAATTCTTTGTTAAAGGATTTATTTTTAGGGACTAAACAAACATCAGTTACACAGGCAGAGGTTGATACAACTCAAAGAGAAGAAGATGCTAAAGCGGCATTATTAAGAAACTTCAAAGAATTGCGTGGTTGTACCCTTGGTTTTTATAAGAGAATGCAGAGTTTTTATACCGCTGCATTACAGATACAAAATGATTTTCCGAATGATTTCAAACCAGCATTGGGTCAGTATTTGGCGGTACTTAAGGAACTGGTATCAAAATCAGAAAAATTATTTGGTAATGAAAAGCTTTTTGAGCTTAATTTTGCTGGCAGTATTGATACGGGCGAATTAAATAGAAGAATGTTGCGCTTGTCAGAAATTCTACAAAGCGAAGAATATGCTACATTATTGAATTTTCTTGGAGGGGAGTATTTTAGGGTCGCGAATAGTTTTTTTACCATAGAAGAAAGAATCGAACAAAATCCGGTTCTAAGAAATAAAATACAGCAAACCTTTTGTGATCATAAGCTTTCTCCTGCGAATACAGAATTTACTAGTGGTGATAATAGAACTAACTTATTGAGATATATTTCAACTTTTGCTGATTTGGTGAGGACACCGTTTTATATCCCCCAGGGCAGCTTTTATTTCGGACCATATCAAACAATTAACAGTTTTCGCGCACTAATTGAAGCTGGCAAAAAAACTTCAATTAATAAAGAAGAATTACAGAATTTTTATGACACACGGAAAAATTATCCTGTAAAACAATATCAGTCACTACAGGAATATTGGGAAACCACATATGAAATGTATACGAGGATTTTTGATCTTTTTAATATTTTTCAGGAATTAGATGCTTTACAAAAAGCAGGTACACTTCTGTTAACTGCACAAGAAAAAAATGAGTGCTCCTGTTATTTGAATTTTTATGGCGAATTAGAAAAGGCGACAAAAGCTTTTTTTGGCACAAGAAAAGTTATAGATCCAAATTTTGCTGATATAAACGCAGAAGTTGCGAAAATTTCCCAAAATACTAAAGATTTTTTTGACCAACATCATACTCTGATTAAACAAAATGCTGCTTACTCCTTTAAATTATCGAGTTTTACAAAAAAGCTTGAAACCAATCCATCCTTGAGGGAAATTCTTGAGCGACATAGAGCTTTTTCTTCTACAAGAATACTCGAAAATGGCGTAACTGAAAATGGAAAACCATGTTTTTTTGACAAAATGGGTAAAGTATCGACAGTTTTAGTTAGTCGATTCAGTGATCTGCATAAAGAAGTTTTAAAACATGCTGGACAAAAAACCGGACAAGATACTGTCTTACAACATATTAACAAAGTAAGTAGTGCTACCTTGGATATACAAAACTTCACCACCAATGCTGACAAAGAGTTAATCGTTAAATTGAGTGGGTATTTGCCTGGTTACTTAAGAGCTTTTTTGTTGGCCAAAAATCCATCCCCAGCCAATGGCGAAAAATTAAATATTGAATTAATAACCCAAGATTGCTGGAGAGCAATCAGTGCTAAATACGAAGCCATAGAAGAAATATTAAGCCATGGTTTATCAGGAGATAAACTGCTTGCTACTTTGTTCAAGTTAGGTGTCGATTTCACAGGGCTAAATAACGGCGGCCCCGCTAAAATTGGCACACAATTAAAAAGTTTTTATTATTTAGATCAAATAGAAAATCCAGTTTTACGAGAATTTATTGCATACCACAATATAGTGATTTCAAGAGCAAACAAAATATTGGATATATCTACTTTGGGTTGGATAGAAAAGATTAATGACGCGATCAGCGGGTCAGTTAGCGATACGGACTTTGCTAAATTACTCAATGCTATTGGTGTTTCTGGTTTTACGCCACAAGAATTGGCTTCTTTTCAGGCGGAAAATAGAAAAATTAATCGCATTGAAGTAGCTTCGACTGTTCCATCTGGAGCCATAATAAAAACTCCTGCAGCCAGGCAGGAAGAAATCTTTAACAGCACTTTGCCAAAATATCTAGTAGACTGGTTAAGAAGCTCAACGAGTATACAGGATGGAGCACCATTAAATTTAAGTAAACTTAGTGATGCAAATTTAACGAAACTATTAGATCACTCAATAGATATTTATAAGTTGTTTGGTGTTTCTTTTCCCAGCAGAAAAATTAGTGCCAAACTTAGAGAGTTAGGTATAATTGGTTTAAGTGAAAAAGATGTTAGAGAAATTAAGGAATTTAGATATTTAAACCAACTCATAAATGGTACATTGCGCCAGTATATTAAGACGAAGTATTCAAAGGTTAAAAGTTATGGAGAGTCAACTACTAAAGTTATTTGGCAACTAAATGAAGCAGCAAGAAAGCCGATTAGTGATGAAGAATTTAACGGGCTATTGCAAAAATTGGGTTTGGGGAAAATCGATGATAAATCGTTTTTAGCAATTAAAGCAGAAAATCTGTATTTACAAGAGAAACCGGCTATCCTTTCCCAAGTTCTAATCCAGGAAGCTCTACTGAAATTAGAATTTAATAATACATATGAGCAAGATGGTTATATTTTCATCAAGCAAAAAACATCAAGCGTCACGGATACGGGGATTTCAAGCTATTATGTAATACATAAAAATGAATTATTAGGGAAAGGAGCATTTGGAGCGGTTGTGCATGCTTATCCTTTGATTTTGCAACCAGGAAGCAAAAAATGGGAGGAGGATAAAACTAAAGCATGGGTGGCGAAAATCTTTCAGGATAGAAAATCTTATTCTCCTGAAGAGGCGAAAATAGTTGGTCAATATTATAATACTAGACCGCCGTTGCAACACGATGCTCAAACTATATTTTTGATGGAAAAATTGCCGGGTGAAGTTTTTCGGGTTAGAGCACAAGATATTAATATAATCCGTCAAGATGCTGTAACGCATCTTTATGATGTTGGAAAGTTTAAAAAAGGGAAAGTCAATGTTGTTCTTGATGAAGAAAAGGGCTGGGGTATATGGCGTGAAGATACATGTTCATTAATATTTGTCGATAATCAACCTTATCCAGTTGCGGAAAATGAATTACAGAAAATCGGCTTATTGGGGGAGCAATTAAATAAAGCAATTAGTAATGAAAGTTTATCAATAGATCGTAACATCTTACGTAACTTGGCGATGAAAGTAGCTGACTATTACCAAAGTGATTACATAATGCACCCACGCCTGGGGGAGCTGACTTTTGCCGAGCGGACTGAGTTGGCTACTCATCTTTTACAGAGCTTAAATTCTCTGCATCATTATGATGTAACTCATACTTTTAAACCGATTGTTCATGGCGATTTAAAAGGTTCTAATATTCGTATTTCTATTGAGGATGGGAGTGTTTCTCCTCCTTACGGTAGCGCTAGAAAAATTAGTGCAGCAATCATCGATTTTGGAGCTTCTACTGCATTAAGTAATGAGAGTGAAAGAGTTACATTAAACAGTGCACGTGGCACCCCTTCCATAAACATGCCACCAGAAATGATGGCAGGCACGCACGAAATAGGCACAAAAAGCGATGTTTGGGCTTTAGCGCCTATTTTATTGAGAATTTTTGCTGCCACCAATCCTTATGACTCTGCCAATTTAAAAGTCGGTGAAGGAGCAACATTCAATTATAACTATCTGACGCAATTTAATAAAAAAGGCTTTTTAGAAGGGATAACAGGCGGTATGCCACGGTTTCCTTTTAATGTAAAAGAATGGGTGGGAAAATTTATTGATCGCATGGCAGATCCTGAATATGGAAAAAGAGCAAGTACTGATGAAGCTTTGTGCTTTTTTACGTCTTTGAATCAATTATGTCATTTACCGCAACCTCCAATAAATGAGCAAGATATTGCCAGTTGTAATCTTTATGGCATACAAATGGCTTTATTAGCTTATGGGCTATGGAATAAAACGGCAATATTTAGTGGGCGTGGTGTTGAGAACTGCCTTAACAGTAAATATGATTTTATATCTAATCCAAAAGCTTGTCAGGAAATTATCAATCTTATAACAGTAGGTCGACTTAATGAAGAAAGTGTAAGGGTGGTGATTGGTCTGACTCAAAGCGGTCATTCAACAAAAGAGGAGGCGAAAGTTCAGTTTGATAATGCGAAACAACAGAAAGAATATGTTAAGTTAAATGGAGTTGATTGGCAAACTACATTAGCTGAACCTATTGCTCAATTACTTACTGCTTTGCATGAAGGAAGATTTAAAGCTGCTTTCGAAATTAAAGAAGGTATGGCGAGAATTATAGCTCAGATAAAAGGGATTGATGTGAGAGAAATTGGTGCGGACGATATTTTTTCTTTTCTTCCCTCAGTATTAGCGTTGAGTAATTGTGACTTGCAGGAACATACGTATTTAGCTGGGGCTTTGCTAAATAAAATGACTGGAAAATGGAAAGATGGTCGGGATGAACATGGTGCTGTTTCATTGCTTAGTGTATTACACGCTGGTCTAGCTTTGCAAAAAACCATAAAGTATTTTGCGGATTTTGGCGTGCATCCAAATCCAAAAGAGTCTGTAGCATTACAATTTACTAAAACTTTTGAAATAGTTCAGAATGGAATTTCTCAACAAACGATCGATGTTTCGCAATTATCATCTCAACAAAAAATCCTTCTTCAGGATGGTATTAACGACTACCTTGGTAACCACGACCAGCTTTCAGATAATCAAGCACAAACATTAACTAAAGTTGTTTTTGGATACAAAGATTATTTTCCAAAAATCAAAGCTGTGCATGAGAAAGGTTGGCAAGAAGCTTTTTTTGGATTTAAGTTGCGAGTTGAACTTCCAACCACAAATGCAAAAAATCTGGATGATTTGTTAGTTGATGTGCGGTGTAAGATTTTGGATCGCCGTTCTTTTGTTATAACAAATGTTCCTAATTTTGGTGCGGTCAGAGTTTTTCCGCCGCGCAAAGCTCAGGTTGAGCTGGATTATGCCGATGTTTTTGGACGTGGTTTAGATTTAGCGCGCGCTGTTTTGACCATTTTAAAAAACCACTATCATAAAGATCAGGCCAGACTTAATGTCTCAGTGCATAAACTTAAAGAGTTATTGCTTAAATTTAGAACACTAATTGAAAAATCTCAAAATGATGTTAAGGCGTCAGTTAAAAATTTCCAACAATTCAATAGCGCTTTAATTTCTTTGGTATCTGATGAAGAGAGAATTTTTAAAAATCATGGGGTAGCTAAAAAAGCTATAGATCAAATTCGCGATTTTTTATGGAAAGCGACTTGGCAAAATGAAGCTAATTGTATAGTTTCAGAAAATCCCATAGAAAGTGGGCAGAAGGTCGGATTTGCTTTGCAATTTGCAAGACCAGTAACGATTTCTCCATCTGCTTCCGACCCTAACTCACCATGGCATAAGCATGCTGAGCAAGGCTGGTATAAGAGCCTTAGCTCAAAATATGGTCCATGGTTTGATCGTTTTTTTAATGCCAATGTGGGTGTTTTGCAAACTTTAGCAACAACTTCCATGATGCGTAATATACCTAATCCAGCTAATGCGTACCATGTCCGTACTATTTTAACGAACAAGGAAGGTAATATTAGCTCGATCAATCGTGGTTATATTCACGCTGCCATGACTGAAGCTTATGAAGTTAAAAACCCCGTTGAAAGGAGTAGGATAGCCACTTGGAATCGTTGCGTTTTACTGGAGCAGCAGGAAAGAGAAGCAATAGTGCAGAATTATTTTGCCCAAAATCAGGAATTATTGGCTGGTAATACGGTTATTATACCAATTTTGCACCAAACGTTGCTTGGTTTATCCGATACTTTACAAAGAAGCGGAACCGCTCTAGATAATAAAAGCAAGGCAAACGCGGAAATGCGAATTAGGTTAGCAAATAGCCTGATGTTTCGCCATAAAAAAACAGGTAAAATTGTTTTATGTAAAAAAAATTATAGACCTAAAAACTCAACTGCTTATCAGAGAATTGAATTTGATATTCTGGAAACTAATAATTGCATTAACAGTTGGGAGAAATTCACTCACACACGCAATAGTGATATAGAAGATGCGCGCAAGCTGGTTGATCATGCAGTTGGGCGTCTACAGTTGTTGCAAAAAGCTATTCCTGACTCACATGCAAAAAATTTAGGATTAGTTATCGAATTTCTTCAAAGCGCTAATCATAGCTTTTTTACTCCTTTTAAAATACCGAGTCCGGAAGTTAAGAACGCGCTGACAAGTGTATCTGAGTATTTGCGGAAGGGTTATTCACCAGATAATCTTCAAATAGGAAAAAATCTAGCCTTATCACTACAAGCTGCTGTCGAATTAAAGTGTACCACTCATGAAACCTGGCTTGGTAGTTTGCGACGCAAGATCAGCAACATACCGATTATCGGTCGTCCTATTAGTGCGGTGATGGGATTGGTCGGGCATTTGGTGAAAGTTTTTATTCCGCCTGTATGGATGCATTGGCTGAAAAGCAGCAGTACCTGCCGTAAGAGCGTTTATAAAAGCGTTTATGAAAGGTTATTGACCCAATCACTGGGTGGTCAGGTAATGGGCGGCTGTATGAGTGGTGTTGATCGTGCTGGCGAAATTAGCCAGCAATGTTTAGCGCAAGAACGCATGTTTGAGAGAGAAGGGCGCATAGTTGCCTATACCGATTCGCCAGAAGAAAAAAACCGCTTTTTGACAAAATATGGCAGTACAGTAGGGAAGCATATTTTGGCTGGGGTGATGTTGGGTTCCGAGGTGACATCTGATGGCGGTATGCGTCCTCCAAAAAGCACAGCGGGCTTAATGTGTGATCGCGGTAGAGAAAATGGTGGTGGAGAAACACGGGAAGAGCAAGCGCTTTCAAAGTTAGGTTATAAACCAACGCGACATTGTAAGGAAAGTAAAAAACCATTTTTCTCACGTTTGTTGGAATTGGGTAAAAAAGTACTTGCATTCTGTGGTTTGCGTGAAAAGGAGCCTAGTGCCTTTCAGAATTTTGTTGCAGAAATACAAACAGCAAAAGCAGTACCGCGAGTGGCAATGTCTACGAATAGTCATTCAAGGGTAGTTGCTGAAGTAAGAAACGATGGTTATCAGATTGTTGCAACTCAAGAGTTGGATCGAGTTTTGCAAAGCAGTGTTCAATCTGAACCAATACCTGAATCGGTAGCAGTTGTTACATCGGTTCCTGCTGTGACTACATCTACAATACCTACTGGTGCTGCTGTTTCATCGCCATCAGTGCAGGTTACGGTCGTGCAGGTGGCAAACGCAGCATTTCATGGCGCTATCAGTGTTACTACCGTAGCTGCCTTAATGGGAGTTCCCGTGCTGGCAGTAGGAGCAGCCTTGGTTGGTTTGGGAAGTATAGCATTGAAGGCAATGGCAGCGCAGAATGCAGAAAAAGCAGCGCATAATTCTACGGTAGCTGCGCAAAGCTTAACAAAAGCTGGTTTTTTTGCTTCTAATGTCGGAATAAATGGTTATTCAAAATTACCAAAAGAAAATGTGCCAGGCGTTTCTTTCAGAGATAATGTTAACACAGATGATCATGGGGTAGGATTGGTTCGTTCACTTGCCACGGTTTTGTGGGGTGGATTAATCTTTTGTGGTTACCACTTGTTCGGCTCTTTGTTTTCATAATTATACTAAACGAAAACAGGTTTTCAGGGGTAGCACAAATAGACTCGAGCAGTTTGAATTTTCCGCTAGGCGGCAACGAGTCGAGTTTGAGGAGTGTATTGGATATACATGACTCAAACGAGCGAGAAAGCCAACAACGCGGAAAACCAAAATGCGAAGAGTATATAAATTTGATTCGCATGCTCGTAGCTGCAAGCATTAGCTTATGTGATGAAATTTTAAATTAGTGAGATTGCAGGAGAGGTTGACATTTGGGGCAATAAAAAGTACTTCTTTGCCCAAGACGTATTTCTTCGATGGGAGTTTGGCAGTTTTTGCATGGTTGCTTGGTGCGCCCATAGACATTAAGTTTTTGCTGAAAATGACCGCTTTGTCCTTCACTGTTGATGTAGTCGCGGATAGTTGTTCCGCCCTGTTCTATGGCAGCACTTAAAACTTGTTTAATTACGGTAACTAGAGTTGTGCAATGGACATTAGATAAATTTTTAGCGGGAGTTAAAGGGTGAATTCGAGCCAGAAAAAGAGCCTCACTGGCATAAATATTGCCAATCCCCGTGACAATATGACTGTCCATTAATAATTGCTTGATCGGTGTTTTGCGGTTTTTTATTTTAGTTACTAAAAGGTCACAGTTAAATTCTGGCGTTAGGGGTTCTTGTCCAAGGCTTGCAATGAGTGGATGAAGAGATGAATCATTTTCCGTCCACAAGCAAGCGCCAAATCTACGTGGGTCAATAAAACAAAGGGCTTTTTTGCTGGTAAAGTAGATGCGTAAGTGTTCGTGTGGTTGAAAGGGGTGATTTTCCGGCAGGACACGCAAATTACCGGTAAGCCCTAAGTGGATAATTAATGTACCTGTTTGGGTCTCCAAAAGTAAATATTTTCCGCGTCTGGTAATGCTCAGAAAGCAAACACCAGGCAAGATTGAGGTTATTATTTTGGGAATTTCCCAGCGTAATTGCGGTTGGCGAATCAGAACCTTGGAGATTGGTTGTTGCAAAATTTGCGTTGCTAAGCCACGGCAAATGGTTTCTACTTCAGGTAATTCTGGCATGTGGGAAATTTTAAATTATAAAATTTAAATTAATGAATCGTTGCACTGTGTTTTGTTTTATGCGAATAGAATTGCTATATAAATCAACGTGTTATTTGAAATACTGTAATATCTCTAAAAATTTGGGGATTATAATTATTATTACGTAACTGCAGGTCTTTAGTCTGCGCTAAAATACGAGTTAAATCATATACGTATGCAATAATGGAGGCGCAAGCTTTAGCTTGCGGCTACGGGCTTGCGGCTGCATAAATTCTTGTAGAAATGTTATTTAATTTTGCCTTCCTTGAAAACAACATGCATACCGCATTTGCCAGTCTCGATATTGTAGGCTTTGGAATCGAATTTTTTCAAAGATAGTTTTGTTGTACTGGTTCTTTTGTTTTTAGTTTTTGTATAAAACGTACCGGTTACGCGACCGTCTTGTTTTTTACCAGTAGAGATTAATTTGATTTTTTCGCGTGCTTTGGAAGCCATACTTAATTACCTTAAAAAATTTTTAGGTTGCTAATGTCTAGATAAATAGACCAAGTTTTAAAAAATATTCAATTTCTCGGTTCGTAGACTGCCTGTCGACTTGTGAATTTAACTTCCTGTGAAATTATTTTAATTACCAATATCATCAGACCATTTTTCAAGTTTTTTCAGCACACTTTCGATGCCTAGCTTGTCAATAATACGGATACCTTGGGTCGAAACACGCAGTCTGATGAAGCGTTTTTCTGATGGAATCCAGAAACGATGCCATTGTAAATTAACATTAAAACGACGTTTGGTTTTAATGTTTGAGTGTGACACTGTGTGCCCAATTAGATGGCGCTTGCCGGTAACTTTACAAATCTTAGCCATAACAACCTCTTTTAATACGCATAAGCTAAAAGCCTTGCGTTACAAATGCAAATAAGGCGGCATTATACATACAGACTGATTGTTGAGCAACTTAAATTTTAATTTTCCACCAAGTATGCAATCGGTAACTGCAATCTGCAGTTACAAGTGGTAGCTGCAAGATTTAGTTTGCGATACTTGCGGTGACGGCTTGAGGTTACGTATTTGCAGATGTAGAGGTTAGGGTTTTTTATAAAAATTCTTTTTTATCAATATGTTATAGGGTGGTTTGTCTGCGTGGAATTGAATTTTTTTTTAAATATGCTATAATAAAAAGTTGTATAAAAAAATATAAAAAGGTTGGGCGTTAATACATATAAAATGAATACAAGTTTACAAATTTTAGAAAGAGCCGTTCCCTTGGGGAGTATAGAGGCATATACGCATTGGGTGAATCAGATCCCTATGTTGACCAAGGAGGAAGAGTACGATTTGGCAGTTAGATTTCATAAAAATAATGATTTAGCTGCAGCGCAAAGTTTGGTTTTGGCACATTTGCGTTTCGTTGTGCATGTTGCAAGAAACTACGTCAGCTATGGATTGCAAATGGCGGATTTGATTCAGGAAGGCAGTATCGGATTGATGAAGGCGGTAAAAAGATTTGATCCAAAATTGGGTGTACGCTTAGTTTCTTTTGCTGTACATTGGATTAAAGCTGAGATTCACGAATTTGTTTTACGTAATTGGCGGATTGTCAGAATGGCAACAACCAAAGCGCAACGTAAATTATTTTTTAACTTACGTAAGATGACAAAAAAATTGGGACGGTTAGGCTGGTTGAGCGAAGATGAAATTAATATTGTTGCCAAAGAACTTAACGTTAAGCCGCAGGATGTTGTTAGTATGGAAATGCGCCTTAATAACCAAGATGTTTCCTTTGATGGGTTTACTGATGATGAAGAAGAATCACGCGGACAAAATCCAGTGCATTATTTGGAGGATCAAAGTTTAAGTAGCGCCAATCCTGCGCAACAGCTAGAAAACAGCAACTGGGAATTTACTCAGGAACAGGGTTTGGGAGAGGCTTTATCGGTTTTGGATGCGCGCAGTCTTGATATTTTGCAACAACGTTGGCTTAATGCTAAAAAATCCACCTTGCAGGAATTGGCTGTAAAATACAATGTTTCTGCAGAACGCATTCGACAAATAGAAGAAAATGCGTTATTGAAATTGAGAAAAGAACTTAGGAAATTTTAAATGTTGAATTGATGAATCGTTGTGCGATGTTATTTAGATAAATTAAGAGCAAAAAATTTAGATTTATTAATATCTCTAGAAAGTTTGGGTATCATGCATTACGATTATGTAGCCGCATGCTTTAGCTTGCGGCTACATTATTGCATACGTGTATGATTTAACGCGTATTTTAGCGCAGACTAAAGTCTGCGGCTACGGAATCACAATTATAATACCGTAACTTTTTGAGATATTACCAGACCCAAAGATAACGCATTGATTTATATGGTAATTATATTTACATATAAAGCAATAAACCGTCACGAAGTGACGCAATAATTAATAATTCAAAATTTCCAAAGATGTCTACTTACGCTATTGGCGATATACATGGTTGCTTCGCTGAGCTTCAGAAACTCCTGTCTTTGGTTGCCTTTAATCCAGAAAAAGATCGACTTTGGCTGGTTGGTGATTTAATCAATCGCGGCCCACAATCGCTAGAGGTTTTGCGTTTTGTTAAATTTTTAGGAAGTGCGGCAACAGTTGTTTTGGGTAATCATGAATTGTATGCTTTGTACCTTCATTATCACAATCGTTTGCTTAACAACTTCCCCCATCTGAAAGTAATTCTATCCGCACCAGATAGCACGGAATTGTTGGCTTGGTTGCGTCAAAAACCACTTTTACACTATGATGTTTCTTTGGGGTATGTGATGGTGCATGCTGGAATTTTACCGGAATGGAGTTTGGTTGAAGCGCAAAGTTATGCTCACGAAGTAGAGGAAATTTTGCGTGGTCCTAAATATGCGGATTTTTTATATCATATGGAAGGTAATAAGCCTGTACAATGGTCAGAAAATTTAAGTGGTTGGGAGAGATTGCGTTTTATCACCAATTGTTTTACCAGAATGAGATTTTGTGATGCTGGCAGTCGCTTAAATTTAACCTGTAAAGCAGAAATTGGTACGCAGCCGCCAGGATTTATGCCATGGTATATGGTGCCGAATCGCAAAACCAAAAAAGATAAAATCATTTTTGGTCATTGGGCAGCTTTAGCGGGGCAAGTATACGAACCTAATGTCTATGCACTTGATACTGGTTGTGTTTGGGGAGAAAGACTTACCGCATTACGCCTCGAGGATGGGCGAAAATTTGCCGTAAATAAGTATATTTCGTAGCTGCGGAATTTAGTCAGCGTTATAATTCGCGATAGATTGTATACTAAACGAAAACAGGTTTTCAGGGTTAGCACAAATAGACTCGAGCAGTTTGGATTTTCCGCTAGGCGGCAACGAGTCGAGTTTGAGGAGTGTATTGGACATACATGACTCAAACGAGCGAGAAAGCCAACAACGCGGAAAACCAAAATGCGAAGAGTATATATGTGTATGAAATATGGTTTTGTCAAAGCAGATGAAATGGTTTAAATTTGGGTGGGGGCGGGAACGGGAAAATATCAAACAACCACTATTTATTCGGAGTATTTTATGAGTTTAAAAGTCTTGATTTTAGGTATTAATGGTTTTATCGGGGCAACGTTAGCGCCAGCAATTTTGAAAAATACCGACTGGGAAATTTATGGTATGGATTTTGCACAAAATAAATTGCAGTCTTGTCAGGGGAGTGAGCGGTTTAATTTTACCGAGGGTGATATTACGATTAATAAAGAATGGGTAAATTACCATGTTAAAAAATGTGATGTGGTTTTACCTTTGGTTGCGATTGCTAACCCAGCTATTTATGTTTCTGATCCGTTGCGTATTTTTGAATTAGATTTTGAGGCGAATTTGGAGGTTGTTAGGGAGTGCGTAAAATACAATAAACGCGTTATTTTCCCATCAACTTCGGAAGTGTATGGCATGAGTCCGGAAGCGGAATTTAATGAAGAAACCAGCCCATTTATGCAAGGACCAATCAATAAACCGCGCTGGATTTACTCTTGTTGTAAACAACTTATGGATAGAGTTATTTATGCATATGGTGCGCGTGGGCAGTTAAATTTTACTCTTTTCCGTCCTTTTAATTGGTTGGGGGCGTTACAGGATGATCCGCACGATCTTAAAACTAACAGTTCTCGCGTGGTTTCTAAATTCGTTGGCAATATTATTTATGGTAAGGATTTGGAGTTGGTTGATGGTGGGGGACAACGACGTTGTTTTACGCATATTGATGATGGTATCGAAGGTTTACTTAAAATTATTGCGAACAAAGATGGTAGCGCTGACGGGCGTATTTTTAATCTTGGCAATCCTTTGAATAATTACTCTATAGCCGAACTTGCGGAAAAAATTCTTTCTTTAGCGCATAAATATCCAAAATATCGCGCCAATGCTGAAAAGATAAAAATAGTTAGCACTAGTTCCGGGCAATACTATGGTGCAGGTTATCAAGATCTGCAAAATCGTGTGCCGTCTATTGAAAATGCTCGCAAATATTTAGGTTGGCAGCCTAAATACGATTTAGATACTATCTTGAAGGATGTTTTGGATTATCATTTGGTAAGATGATGCTATAGGGGCTGTTGATATTTGTTTTTTCGTCATGAAAACGCAATTATTAACAGCCATTAAATTTTTGTAACATTTGTTTTTGGAATTTTAAGAAGGGAAATTTATGCAATCCAATATTGATAGCATTATCAACGCTGTAATTCCGCAGTCTATTTGTGATTTAATTAATAAAAAATATTATAACAAAATTCCTAAAGAGGTGGATTTTGCTCATGCGATTCATAGCGAAAGTTTTCTAGAAAACGCGGAAGATGATATTGCTCTTTTCAGCGACCACGGCTTGCATCATATCAAAAATGTTGCTGGACAAATTCCTGGCATTTTGCAGTGTGTGCATGGAATTCATATACCAAAACGCAATAATGTGCGTCTTGTCTTTATGCGTTCCTACGGAATAATATTAGGATTTATTCATGATATTGGGATGTCGGATGTTTCTCTTTTTGGGCGTGCTATGCACGGAGAATTCGTAGCTCAAGAAGTTTTCAAACCCAGTTTTGCCCCAATTTTTAAATGTATGTGGAATGAAAATATAGGCAATATCCCTTGGCATTTAGTTAACTTGCATCAGAAGGGAATTTTAGAGCAGGATCCAAAAGTGGTTTTTCGTGAATTACTTAGTTTGGCAGTTTGTCATCGTAAGCAGCTGGTGCCAGTGGATATTCTCAATAACGGCAATGATTTGAGAGAAAAAATGCAGTATTTTATTGTAAATAGCCTGCAATCCCAATATGGTCGTATAAAAAAAATACCCATCTCAAAAATAGCGGAAGCTGCTAGTGTCGATATGCAAAAACATTTAAATCGGTTCTATAAAAATTTTCACGAGCAGTCGTTTTTATGGTTATTAAGTAGTAATAAAATAATTAAGAAATTAATCGTCGATGTTATTGATGCACTTAGGGTTTTGCGTAGCGCTGATGCTTTGCGGCAACGCGGGACGGAACTTAAAACCTCGGCGCAATTTCAAATTTTCATTAGCCAATTTACTGCCAATGCTATTTATGCACTAACTAGTAAAGATGGTCGCATATATTTTCTTGAGGTGGATAAAACAATAAATAGCGGTGAAGCAAATATCGCTCATATGCACTTCACTAATGAGGGTGATCTGCGTTTTGCTTTTCATCGTGGATTTTTTCATACGGAAAAAGCTACGGAAAGAGCGATAAACTGCTTGCGGGAGCTGATATTGCAATTAGATAACGATATTTCTAATACTTTTTATCGCAACGATAAGCAAGTTAATAGGCGACCAAAGTTGTTTTTGGAATCAACAGAAGATTTCCCAGATTTTATCAATCGTTTAGTGAAGAAAATATTGGATATAAAGCCCAAATTGGCTGAGTTTATTGAGATTGTTCCTTCGTTAAAGCTAGCTACGCAATTTGAATATAATAACTACATAAATGCGCATTTTGTTAATTGGAATGTTAAGGAAAAACGCACTTTTCTTAAAAAAATTGCAGCAAGCGGACAAAAAACCAAACAGATTGAACTAGATAAAGCTTTTCAGCACGCTAAAATTATTAAAATCAAAAAAGGTGAAATTTTGTTTGCAGCAAAAACTATGGCGGGATTTGTTTATTTCCCGTTTTCTTCTGGACTTGAAGGGCAACCTACAGGATATTACAGTCCTTTTCAGGTTGCCGCATATACGCCTCTTGGTAATACTGGCGCCATCCGCGGTGATATTAGAAACGCCACAATTATAGCCAAGAAGGATTTGAAATTGTTAGTGATTCCAAAAGATGAATATTTACATTATTGGTATGCAACGTACAGAACTAACGAATTTATCGATGCGATAAAAAAGGGTTTGGTTAAATAATACGCAAGATATGTAAACTAAATTGTTATATAAATCAAGGTGTTATTTTTTAATTTTGAAATTTTATGAATTTTATTTGACATTGTTGGAAAATTCCAAAAACCATGAATAACATAGCCTCAGGCTTTGGCTTGCGATATATTTTGTGCGTAAATTGTTATTTACGCAGACTCAAAGTCTGCGGCTACGAAATCGTAATTAAAATATAAATTTATGAAAACTACAAAAATCCTCTCCATAAAAATCGATGTTGATACGGAGCGTGGCACACGCGTTGGTGTGCCACAACTGGTATCTTTATTGAAAGAATTAGAAATTCCGGCGACGTTCTTTTTTTCTTTAGGTCCTGATCATACGGGGCGTGCTTTGAAGCGAATTTTTCGCAAAGGATTTTTCGCCAAAGTGCAGCGCACGAGTGTGGTTAGCGTTTACGGCATACGGACTTTATTAAATGGCGTTTTATTGCCTGGTCCGCATATTGGTAAATGCCATGCCGATTTGATGCGTAAGGTACAAGCAGAAGGTTTTCCTGTAGGAATTCATTGTTACGATCATATCAAATGGCAAGATGGTGTCGCAAAAATGCCGGAAGTGGCAATTGCGGAAGAATTTGGCAAAGCGCGTGTTGAATTTAAACGGGTTTTTGGGGTGGAGGCGCAAGCTGCGGCAGCACCTGGTTGGCAAGCTAATATCAAAACTTTAGCTGTTTATGATCAGGCGGATTTGCTTTATGGTAGCGATTGTCGCGGTGTGCGGCCATTTTATCCTCGCGTTGGCGAAAAGATATTTAAGACTTTGCAAATTCCAACTACTTTGCCGACTTTAGATGAATTGGTTGGTTTGTCTGAATTTCCGCTTGAGCGACTTAATGATTATTATTTATCGTTATTGCAAGGCGATTATCCTAATGTCATGACGATTCATGCTGAGCTTGAAGGTATGAAATATCTGTCTTGGTTTCGAGAGTTTTTATTAAAGTTAAAGCAAAATCAAGTAGAGTTTTGTGATTTAGAAACTATTGCTCACAATTATTTAAAAGACCAAGAGCAAATCCCAATTTGTGAAATGGTCCAGGGAACGGTGATTAATAGGTCTGGGTTTTTGGCAGTGCAGGATAATTAACGGATAATTGCTATAGTTTTTCCAAAACCAGTAATTTCTCAACAAGTTCAGGTATTATAATTTTGATTACATAGCTGCAGGTCTTTAATCTGCGTTAAAATCCGTGCTAAACCAGATAGACGCAATAGTGAAGACGCAATCTAAAAACTTGTGGCTACGTTATTCTTGTGATTCCCAATGGTTTTTGAGAAGTTGCTGAATCCAAAAATAACACCCTGATTTATATAGCAATTTAGTTTACATATCTGTGTGATGTGCATTATTGAATAATCCAAAAAGCAATGAAGTACTAAAGTCAAATAGATCTTACTTAAAATTCCGCAACTTCCGGTAACTCAAAGCTTCGGCAAGATGTTGTTGTTCAATATTTTCCTTTTTCTCAAGATCAGCAATAGTGCGAGAAATTTTTAAAATACGATGATAAGCTCTTGCAGAAAGGCGCATGCGTTCGATAGCATTTTCCAGATAGGTGCGTTGTTCAGTTTCGATAAAGCAAAACTTTTCAATTTCCTGATTGGATAAAAGCGAGTTTGGCTTATTCGCTCGGTCATATTGTTTTTGCCGTGCCGCGGTTACTCGGGCTCGTACCGATTTACTGGTTTCCAATTGTTGTTCTGAACGCAATTTGCTTAAAGTGCCTTTTTCTAAAACAGGAACTTCAATTTGTAAATCAATGCGATCCAAAAAGGGTCCGGAAATGCGGTTTTGATAGCGTTGTACTTGTTCAAAGGTGCAAGTACAAGCGTGTCTGTTGTCACCAAGATGACCACAAGGGCATGGATTCATGGCAGCGATCAACTGAAATTGCGCAGGAAAACGAGCTTGATGTGCGGCGCGTGAAATAGTGACTGCTCCTGATTCTAATGGTTCCCGTAAAGCTTCAAGAACGGCGCGATTGAATTCTGGCAATTCATCTAAAAATAAAACGCCATTATGGGCAAGGGAAATTTCTCCCGGGCGCGGTGGGCTGCTGCCACCCACTAAGGCAACGCTTGAGGCGCTATGATGCGGAGCGCGGAAAGGGCGTAGACGCCATTTTTCGATATTGATTTTTTTACCGGAAAATGAGCTGATGGCGGCAGTTGTAATTGCTTCCATCTCATTCATTTCTGGTAAAATTGTTGGCAAGCGGCTGGCGAGCATGGTTTTTCCTGTGCCGGGCGGACCAATCATTAAAAGGCTATGTTGTCCGGCGGCAGCGATTTCAAGGACGCGTTTGGCTTGGAATTGACCGTAAATATCGGCAAGATCTATATTGTAATTGTCAGTTGTTTCATGTTTTGTAAGTTTATGGAGCGATAAAAATTGGTTACCATTTAAATGCGCACAGACTTCCAGTAAATTGCTGGCAGGTAATACCTTTATATTTTCAGGTAATGCCGCTTCTTCAGCGTTGGTTTTGGGAATAATTAACGAGCGTTTGGTGAGTTGGGTTGCCAAAGCGAAAGGCAAAGCGCCGTTAAAACTGCGCAAAGTTCCGTCCAGAGCCAATTCACCGGCAAATTCGTAGGTATTTAAATCTGAACATGAAATTTGCGAAGAAGCGACAAGAATGCCAATTGCGATAGGTAAATCAAAACGACAACCGTCTTTTTTAGGTAAATCTGCTGGTGCCAAATTAATGGTAATGCGTTGATGAGGAAAGTCGAATTGTGAATTAATGATAGCGCTGCGGACGCGATCTTTACTTTCTTTAACTGCAGTTTCTGGTAGACCAACTATAGACATGCTGGGTAGACCTTTGGTAATGTGTACTTCTATGGCAATTTGTGGCGCTTCGATGCCGCAATTGGCCCGACTATGTATGGTAGCAAGAGACATGTTTGAAATTCTGAATGATGAATTTTAAATTATAAATGAATGAATTGCCGAACAATGGTATTGTTAAGGTTGTGAATTACTAGAGAATAGCGGTTTTTTAGTTTTTCGCACTACCGTATTTTTGTATTTTTAGTAATAAAATAAATTAACGAAATAAAGGAGGCGTTATGAAATACATATGTGAATTTGAAGTCAGGGATAATGAAACCGATTTACAAGGTATTGTAAATAATGCTAACTACTTTGTTTATATGGCTCATGCTAGGCATAAACATTTAAAATCGCTAGGTATTGATTTTAATAAGGCGCATGAAGAAGGATTTAACTTGGTTTTGGCTCATACAGATATAACATTTAAGGCTTCTTTGAAAAGTGGGGATGAATTTATTGTTACATCAATTCTTAAACCAAATGGTAGAATTCGTATCGATTTTGACCAAGAAGTAATTAGGAAATCAGATGATAAAGTGGTTGCTTTCGCTATCAATACTGGCGTTTGTATTAGCACCACAACAGGAAGACCGATTATGCCTGAATTTTTACGGGCGATTTTATCGTAAAACCTATGTGTATTTTGAAAATGGAATTTGTTAAGATGTTGCAATATAAAAAACAATCGATAAAAAATAAATTTATACTATTTTTATGTATTTTACGTAGCCATTAGTCGCAGGCTTTAGTCAAATATTTAGTGCAAGCTAAAGCCTGTGGCTACATTAGAAAGAGGTGTATTAACATGTCAAACGAATATTTATTTACTTCTGAATCTGTTTCTCCAGGTCACCCTGATAAAGTTGCTGATCAAGTGTCCGATGGTGTTTTGGATGCGATTATGGTGCAGGATCTTAATTGTCGTGTTGCTTGTGAAACTTTAGTTAAGTCAGGTATGGTTTTGGTAGCGGGAGAAATCACCACCAACGCGTGGGTTGATATTGAAGCAATAGCAAGGCAAACGATTAAAAACATTGGCTATACTGATCCGGAAATTGGCTTTGAAGCCAGTTCTTGCGCGGTTTTGTCGGCAATTACCAAGCAGTCACCAGATATTGCGAGGGGCGTTGATGTTGGTGTACCAAAGAAGCAAGGTGCAGGTGATCAGGGGATTATGTTTGGTTATGCGTGTAATGAAACTGAAACATTAATGCCGGCCCCGATTTTTTATGCGCATCGCTTGATGCAGCGGCAAGCACAATTATTACACAATAAAACCTTGCCATGGTTAAGACCAGATGCAAAAAGTCAAGTGTCTTTACGTTATGTTGATGGTAAGCCAGTTAACGCGACTTCAATCGTGGTTTCAACGCAACATAAGCCTGATATTGCCTATGATGATTTGGTTGAGGCGGTGGTTGAGGAGATAATTAAACCGATTATACCTAAAGGTTTTATCGATAAAAATACCAAGTTTTACGTTAATCCGACTGGACGTTTTGTCAGTGGTGGACCGATTGCGGATTGTGGAGTAACTGGACGAAAAATTATTGTTGATACTTATGGTGGGGCGGCGCGCCACGGCGGTGGAGCTTTCTCAGGAAAAGACCCATCAAAAGTTGACCGTTCCGCCAGTTATGCATTACGTTATGTGGCAAAAAATATTGTTGCGGCAGGGCTTGCTGACCGTTGCGAAATTCAGATATCTTACGCTATTGGTGTTGCTGAACCTTTGTCCATTAATGTGAACACTTTTGGTACAGGGAAAGTGAGTGAAGATCATTTAGTGAAATTGGTGCAAACTCATTTTGATCTGACGCCTGCTGGTATTATTGAGATGTTGGATTTATTGCGACCAATTTATCAAAAAACGGCGGCTTTTGGTCATTTCGGGCGGGAAGAACCTGAATTTACCTGGGAAAACATAGATAAAGCTGGAGTTTTGAGTTCTTAATTTTATGCCAATCTACGAATATCAGTGCACAATTTGCGGTTATAAATTTGAGGAATTGCAAAAAATTAATGACCAACCCTTGACTATTTGTCCTCAATGTCAAAAACCAAGTTTGCAAAAACTGGTTTCCGCATTGAATTTCCATTTAAAGGGCGGAGGCTGGTATAAAACGGATTACAAAAAAACCTCCGAACCAGGGCAAAGTATTGTGAAAGATGGGAGTGGTGGTGATGCGGTAACCAAAAATGTTGCCGCAGAGAGTAAAGCGACGGGTGAGGCAAAAGTTGAAGTTGCTCCTTCGTTAAGTGAAAAAAAGAAAGTTGAATCATGATTTTGTCACTTGGAACGTAGCCGCAGACTTTAGTCAGATGTGTATATGCGTGAAAACATATACGCAAGCTAAAGCTTGCAGCTACACTGCTGCTACATAAGGTACATGCGGCTAAGTTATTATTGTTTCTGTTTTTTAAACACAAGAAAAGTTCGGTGAGTTTATGAAAAAAGGTATCTTTAAAAGTTATTTATTGGCAGGGATTTTAGTCTTGGTTCCGCTTTGGGTAACTTTTTCTGTTGTAGAGTATTTGATAGAAAAGTTTGATAGTTTTATGGCGCTTTTGCCACAAGCGTATCAGCCGGATATCTTGCTTGGATTTCATGTTCCTGGTTTAGGTTTGGTCGTGGTTGTGCTGGTGATATTTTTCACGGGTATGCTTGCAACCAACTTTATCGGGCGTTATGTTATTAATTTGTGGGATGCAATCTTAGCGCGTATTCCGCTGGTGCGCTCGATTCATGCTAGTGTTAAGACAATATTGAGTACCATGTTTTCTTCGAGTGGTCAGTCGTTTCGTAAAGTGCTTCTGATCGAATATCCGCGTAAAGGTATTTGGACTTTAGCATTTCAAACGGGTGCCGGTTTACCTGAAGTGACGCAGCGCCTTGGCACGGAAATGGTATCGGTTTTTGTGCCAACAACCCCAAATCCAACGGGTGGTTTTTTGTTATTGCTTCCAAAACAAGATGTTGTCGAGTTGAATATTAGCGTTGATAACGCTTTGAAAATGATTATTTCGTTAGGAGCCATCCTGCCGAAATGAAGCATATTTTCTGAAAAAAAGAAGCAATTTATTCATTCATTTTTTAATTCTTTAATTATTCTAAAAATTATGCGTACAAATTATTGTGGTGACATCACTGAAAATATACTAGGCAAACAAGTTGAACTTTGTGGTTGGGTGCATCGGGTACGCAATCTTGGTGAAATCGTTTTTATCGATTTACGCGATCGCGAGGGCTTGGTGCAAGTCGTTGTCGATCCGCAAAATGCTGAGTTGGTAGCTTTAGCGCGTACTTTGCGTAATGAATTTGTTTTGCAGGTTACAGGAACTGTAAGGGTTCGTCCTGAAGGTATCGTAAATCTGAAATTAAAAACAGGTAAAATTGAAATTGCCGCAAGCAATATTGTCATTATTAATCGCTCCGAGCCATTGCCGTTTCCCATCAATGAAAAACAGGAAACTAACGAAGATTTGCGTTTGCGTTATCGTTATTTGGATTTGCGCCGTTTTGAAATGATGCAAAATTTAATTTTGCGTGCCAGCGTGACTAGCGTCATGAGGCTTTTTATGGATGGGCGTGGTTTTGTTGATGTCGAAACGCCTATTTTAACAAAAAGTACCCCAGAAGGAGCACGGGATTATTTGGTGCCAAGTCGTGTGCATAAAGGTGAATTTTATGCGTTGCCACAGTCCCCGCAAATCTTTAAGCAATTATTAATGGTAGCTGGTTTGGATCGTTATTATCAAATTGCCCGTTGCTTCCGCGATGAAGATTTACGCGCGGATCGTCAACCTGAATTTACGCAACTTGATGTGGAAATGTCCTTTGTCAGTGCGCGAGAAATTCAGGATTTGCATGAAGATTTATTGCGACATTTATTTTTGGAGATTTTAGCAGTCGAATTGCCGAAACCATTTCCGCGTTTAACTTATGCGGAAGCAATGGCGAAATACGGTTCAGATAAGCCTGATTTACGTATTCCAATAGAATTTGTCGAGATTGATGATTTAGTTAAAGATGTTGAGTTTTCGGTTTTTAAAGACGCAGCTAATGCGTTTGATGGTCGAGTGGTGGCACTTCGTGTGCCAAATGGTAATGCAGCAATTAGCCGCAAACAAATCGATGGTTATACCGAACTAGTTGGCGTTCATGGTTTGAAAGGTTTGGCGTATTTGAAAGTTAATGATCGCAGTGCTGGAATTAATGGAGTGCAATCTTCACTTTTGAAATTTTTAAATGAACCAGTGGTTAACGCTGTTTTGGAACATACACAGGCGCAAAATGGTGATTTGATTTTCTTTGCTGCAGGGAACGCTAAAATAGTCAACAACGCTTTAGGCGCATTGCGCTTAAAAGTGGGTAAGGATTGCGGTTTATTGCGGGAAAATACCTGGCAGCCTTTGTGGGTTGTTGATTTTCCTTTGTTTGAAGAATATGACGGTGGTTGGACTTCGACGCATCACCCTTTTACCGCGTCAATTGATGAGGATCCAGTTAAACTTGAAGCTAACCCAGGAGCTGCTTTAGCTCAAGCCTATGATTTAGTTTTAAATGGTTCGGAATTGGGTGGTGGTTCGATTCGTATTTGTAATGCCGAATTACAAAGAGCGGTTTTTCGTATTCTTGGTATTAGCGCAGAAACAGCACAAGCGCAATTTGGTCATTTGCTGGATGCCTTTAAATATGGTTACCCACGACATGGCGGTATAGCTCTTGGCTTGGATCGTATCGTGATGTTGATGGTTGGAGCGGATTCTTTACGCGATGTAATTGCATTTCCAAAAACTGCGACGGCACAGTGTCCCCTAACGCAAGCGCCTTCATCGGTTAGTGATGCTCAGTTAAAAGAGTTGGGAATTGGGGTTTTAAAATAATGCTATTTGTATCGAGTGGTAGACAAAGAAGACAATACCGTGGATTTTATGCTTTCCAAGAAACGTGACTGTAAAGCAGCGTTGAAATTTTTCAAAAAAGACTTGGATCAAGCGGATTGCCAATAACAGTAACAATTGATAAAAGCGGTGCTAACAATGCCGCTTTGGAACGGCTAAAATATTTGAATATTATTGTTGAACAAGACCATTGTAGCATTAAGCGCGTTACTAAATCGATGCTTGGGTTTGAATCTTTTGCAGCCGTCGAAGCCACTATTGCTGGTATAGAAGTACATCACATGCTTACCAAAGGACAAATAATTTTCGGTTCCAATATGCCAGTTTGGTAACAATTTTATGCGTTAGCAAGATAATTATATCCATCAGAAGTCTGCATTTGGTCTTTAATAATATTTGCGACAGAACCTCTTTTAACTTATTTAAATTTTCGGACAGCCTCTTATATAATACAAGCTTCAACCATTCAATTTAAATGGACTAAAATTGGTTTTTTTATCATAAATATCAATACCTTCTTTGCGCTTTAGTATGTTGGAAATAAGGTATATAAATGGTATGGAAAATATTTCATAGATCAACTTAAAGCAGTATACGGAAATAGATAGAAGTAAAATATTACGGAAAGATAATATTCCAAAAAAAGCAATAATGTTAAATAAAACTGTGTCTATACTTTGACCAATTGCCAGTGATCCAAAGGATCTTAGCCAAAGTTTTTTGCCACACAAGATTACTTTAGATTTAGCCAGAAGATATGAATTAATAAACTCACCAAAAAGAAAAGCTATTGTCGAAGCTAAAACAATTTGTGGTGTTCTTCCTAAAATCAATATAAATTGTTCTTGATAATTCCAGTCGGGTGTATGGGGCAGTGAAATGGCAAACATAATAACTAAACTCATTAGTATATTAGAAAAAAGTGCCATCCAAATAACTTTACGGCTTGCTGTGTAACCATAAACTTCTGTCAGAATGCCATCTAATATATAAACTAATGGGAAAATAAAATCTCCCACTGTTAAAATCAATCCAAAAAAAACAGGAATGACTTTTTGTACAACAATATTGGCGAGTAGCAACATTACGACAAATAATATTGATATTGGAGTGTAGAATTTTAGGTTATGGGATAATTTTGAATCATTAGGATTGTTTATCATAAAACAGTTTCGTAATAAATAAGTTTATTGTTCATATATTTACTATCCCGATGTTTGGTTTTGCCCCCGAATATATTTTGAATGGCGGGATAAAGTGCAGGCTCTTTGTCCGTGGTAATTTGTTCCTGTGTAATGCCACAGATATTTGGTGCTTATTGATTGGCAGTGTGGTCAATGCATTTGATTATCCCGTATTTTTAGAAAATCCAATGATAAACCTAATCAAACTGGTAGCAAAATATGTAATATGTAATTTTGACTCAGTTTTGACAAAATCTCTATTTGTACATACATATGGTAGTGCCGATTATATCGGGGGCTAAAGTCTGTTCCAACATGGACTGTGTAAAACCTTAAACCGCCGGACGGCTATGAGAATTACCTATAGTTTTAGCAGCCGCATAATATTGAGGATAACGTCCTTCCAATTGAGCAAGCATAACTTTCGCCAATGCCATAAATTTCATACGATTGGAATGAGAATTGATAGCCAAGTGTGGGAGGGGGGTGGTTAACGGGTCGTGTTGCACACCGTTGATGCGGAATTCGTAATGTACATGTGAACCAGTAGCTAAGCCAGTTGATCCCATGAATCCAATTAATTGATTTTGTTTTACGTAGCTACCAACGCTTAGTTTTTTAGCAAAACCAGATAAATGTGCATAGAAAGAACTATATTTGTTATCATGTCGAATTAATATGGCTTTCCCATAGCCACCTTCCCAACCAGCAAAAGCAATTCTTCCAGCCCCAGTTGCTTTAATGGGTGTACCCTGAGGGGCGGCAAAATCCACACCTTTATGAGCGCGAAAAATATGCAAAATTGGATGCCAGCGATGTAAGTCAAATCTTGAGGTAATGTGTGTGTGGGCAGCAGGAGCGCGTACAAAGGCTGGCTTTAGGCTGACACCTTCTGGTGTGTAATAGTCAGAATGCCCCGCGGCATCGGTAAACTTAACTGCTCGATAGGTTTTCTTGTGGCTAATTATTTCTGCGGCAACTATTTCGTTGGTTAGCGCAGGAACAGCTTTTATGTTTTTTCTATGTTTATTTTTACCCGTTTTGGAAACGATATTGCTTGCGGCAACAATAGGGGTAGCATTTTTATTATAGAGAATGGCAATGCGATCACCATCATGGACATCTTTGGCAAAATTTACTGCGCCATTAAAAATATTTATTAGTTGAGAGACCATTTTGGCTGAAACACCAGCTTTTTTGCCAGATAAGTAGATGGATTTATGAATGGTTAACGAAACATATTCTAGATGATTGTCGCCAATGACGGATTTTTTTTGTTGTGCTGGAGTTAAGGGTAGAGGTAGCGTTTTTAAGGTGTTACTAGTTGTAATTGGATTGGTGATGGTTTTAACACTTACAACAGTCGTTATCGGTTTTGTAGTAGTTATCGGGTTTAAGGATGCGGTACGGATCACGGGTATAACAGAGTTGGTTAGTGTGGAAGAAAAAAGTTTATTGGTTGAGTGAATTGTATGTTGTGGCAAACAGCGGGGAACAATGATTAACGCTGATAAAAGCAAGGTTGGTAAAAAAGCAAAATATAAAAGAGCATTTTGTTTTGGTAAAGAAATGCAAGCTGTTTCCAATCTACGTAAATAAATATCTTTTAGTTGTAATTCTTTTTTCTGATGATGGGTGTTTCTAGCTAAAACTTCAAACAGGGCAGGCAAATTATCGAACGAATTACGTGAATAACGGAGTATTTTTTTCTGTAACAGGGGTTTTTGTTCTTTGTAAAGATTGGTCCATTTTTCAAAAGAAGTTATTGTTTTATTGACAAAAGTTCGCCCTATGAAGATTGTCTTGATACGATTAAACAATGTCACGGCCTCAGTCCTCTTCAAATTCATGGTATCACTTTGTTCTATTCCGAATGCCCATCAGTTTAGCAGAATTAATATAAAGGTCAAGGTTGCCAACCAGATTGTCAGAGCAAAGTAGAAATGTCACTTTTAAAACCAAAACCTGGAGGATAAAATGCGAAACTAGAAGGTTTAATTACTATGAGTCAGCAAGAGATGCAATTGTTGAAAGTTATGGAAAAACTTTCAATAAAACAGAGGCAAAGCGAAGCTTATAATTCTAGTATAGAATTATATCACATGCTTGCCATAGGACAAATGATTTGCGGTTCCAATATAGCTAGTTTGGGAACAATTTCATGTATTAGCAGGATAATTATATCCGGCAGAAGTCTGTATTTGGTCTTTAAAATAAAATTCGCTATATACCCATCGCCTTTTGAGTTGCGGCGTTGTTGCCATCGTCGCTCGTGTCCTCATGTATGTTTGTATACACTCCGGGCACTCGCTCCTTGGCGCCTAGCCGCATTCTCAAAATGCTCGGGTCTATTTGCGTCAAACCTCTGTGTTTTGAATGGTGAGGAGTATAGAACCAAATTTTTTACGTTCAAATAAGTTAGCAATTTGGATCGGTGAAAAGTTAGTATAATTTTAGTTTTCTAAATTATAGCAAAGATTTTCTTTTATTTGGTCATTTTTTCATTAGACTGAATGATTATGTTAGACAAAATAGAAATTAATCCCAAAAATACTCCCGCAGCCAGTGTAATTTGGTTGCACGGTTTAGGCGCCGATGGGCATGATTTTATCAATATTGTGCCACAATTAGCTTTGCCAGAAAAACAGGGGGTGCGTTTTATTTTCCCACACGCTCCTTTACGTCAGGTAACTTTGGCGCAAGGGGCATCTATACGCGCCTGGTTTGATATTACGTCTTTATCTGTTGCCGGTATTAATTCAGATGAAAAGGCGATTTATGCTTCACAAAAAGCCATTGAAGCATTGATCGAACAGGAAATCGCGCGTGGTATTCCGAGTCAGAATATTGTGCTAGCTGGTTTTTCTCAAGGCGGGGCTATGGCTTTGCAATGTGGTTTGCGTTATCCACAAACACTAGCCGGTATTCTTGTTTTATCTGGTTTTTTGCCTTTAGCGGATAACCTTAAGGCTGAGAAAACACTAGCCAACCAAAATACGCCAATTTTAATGTTACATGGTGAGTTGGATAACGTTATACCTCTGCCGTGGGCTAAGGTTTCTTACCAAAAACTATTTGAATTAAATTACAATATAGAGTGGCAGGATTATTGTATGCAACATACAGTTTGCGAGGATGAAATTGTTACTATTGGGCTGTGGCTGCGACAAGTTTTGAAAATGATTTAAAAACTAAAAAAACATCGGTAAATCGCTATGCAAGCAATTTTAATTTTGAACTCAGGTTCTTCCAGTATCAAATTTGCTGTTTTTGCTTTAGAACGAGAAACAGTGCGAAAAGAATACACAGGAATTGTTGTCAACATTATTCAAAAGCCACATCTGAAAATAAAAGCATCTTCCGGTGAGGTTATAATCAACAAAAATCTTTCGGAAACTACGCCAAGCAACGATCCTTACACACGCGCTACCGAGGAAATTCTCCATTGGGTACAACTGCAACAAATTAATGTTATCGCGGCTGGACATCGTGTTGCGCATGGGGGTGTTCATTATAATAGGGCAACGGTAATTAATGATGAAGTAATAATTAATTTGGAAGAACTAAAGCCTCTTGCTCCTTTGCACCAACCATATAATCTTAATGGCATAAAGATTTTACAAAAAAAATTCCCGAAAATATTTCAGGTTGCCTGTTTTGATACCGCTTTTCATACCACTTGCAATCCTTTATCACAGCTTTTTGCCATTCCTAAATGGTTAACTGAAAAAGGCGTGCGTCGCTATGGTTTCCATGGGCTTTCTTATGATTATGTTGTTTCACAGTTCGATAAGTATTTACCAAAAGATAAAGTCAACGGCAAATTTATCATCGCTCACTTAGGGCAGGGTGCGACTATGTGTGCTGTACATAATCGTAAAAGTGTTGCAACGAGTATCGGTTTTTCTGCTCTTGATGGATTACCAATGGGAACGCGCTGCGGTTGTCTTGATGCAGGTGTTATGCTTTATTTGTTGGATCAGGAAAAAATGACTTATACGGAGATCGAGAAAACACTTTACAAAGAATCAGGTTTATTGGGTGTTTCCGGTGGCATTGGTTCTGACATGAAAGAATTACTGGAATCAAATAACAAAGACGCCAAGACAGCAGTTGATTTATTTATTTATCGTATTTGTTGTTGGATTGGCACACTAACCGCAGAACTGCAAGGCTTGGATGGCTTGATTTTTACCGCTGGAATTGGTGAAAACGCACCCTATATTCGTGAAAAAGTTTGCGAACAAATTGCTTGGTTAGGCGCTAAAATTGATAAAGACGCAAATAATAGCGGACAACATGAAATTTATCATCAGGACAGCAAATTACTGCTCTACACCATCCCCACTGACGAAGAAGTAACTATTGCAAAAGAAACTTTTGCGCTGATGACTTCTTGTTAAAATATTGTTTGTTAATATTTAATTACCGCATAAACTTCTTTCCAATCTCACCAAGCGTCATTTGTAGCCAAGTTGGGCGACCATGGTTACATTGGTTGCCGCGGGCAGTTTTTTCCAGCTGGCGTAACAACTCATTCATTTCTGGTATGGTCATTTTGCGATGAGCGCGAATTGAATGATGGCAGGCAAAAGTAGATAGTATTTTATCGACATAATTTTGCGTATTGACGCTTTCCTCATAGGTCGCCAAATCTGCTAGAACCTCATGGATAAAATTCTCTAAATCAGCATCATGTAAAAGCGCTGGCATTTTGCGTACAGCAACGGTATTTTCTCCTAAACACGCCAATTCCAAACCCAATTTTTCCAGTTCTGCCTGATACTCTTCTACACAAGCAATTTCTTGGCGTGTAACGGGTATAGTTAGAGGAAGCAGTAAAGGCTGGGCTTTCAATTCATTGGCAGCATATGCTTGTTTCAATTTTTCATAAGTAACACGTTCATGTGCGGCATGAGCATCGATAATAACAAGTCCAGTAGCGTTTTGGGCAAGAATGTAAGTTCCATGTAATTGAGCAAGAGCAAATCCTAACGGCAAAACAGGTTCTTCAGTTTTATTTTTAGGAGCTTCGGATGTATCGTGTTGATTTATAAAGTAATTTTGTTTATATATCTCATCGACCTCATGAAGTGATTTATATGAATTATCATCTTCTCGTCTACGTTGAATTTCATTTTCTGTGAAGTTATCTTGGTGATTTGGTTGTGTGGGTTCTTTTTTGATAAAAGGTTGCTGCGTTGGGGGGGGGATTTTTGGTTCAAATTCTTCAGTAATTGGAATATTGAAATAATCAGTACGTTTTTCGGCAAAATTCAGATTGCTTACGGTATTTTCTTGGCTTTTATATGATAGTTTAGTTTCTTCTTGTAAGTTAATTGGGGTTGCGTTGTCAACTTCCTGTTGACTTGTGAACACACTTCCTGTGGATTTACCTTGTGAGGGATTAGTTGTCGCAAGCGTTTGTTTTAAACTATGCACCAAAAAGTCATGTATCAGGCGGCTATCACGAAAACGTACTTCGTGTTTAGTTGGATGAACGTTAACATCAACTAACTCTGGATTTAATTCCAAATAAAGCACAAAAGCTGGTTGTTTATCGCGTGCGAGAACATCTTGATAAGCAAGACGCAGGGCATGTAATAGTAATTTATCGCGCACAATGCGACCATTAATGTAGAAATATTGCAAATCGGTTTTACTGCGTGCAAACGTTGGTTGGCCGATCCACCCGGTTAATTTAAAACCACTTTTTTCGCTAGTTACCTCTAAAGCTTGTTCCGCAAAAGCTGGATCACAGACAGTAGCTATGCGGGCGATTTTGGCTGTTGGTGTTTCTGCAGCATCAAGTTTTAAATATAAACGGTCATTATGTTTAACGGTAAAGGCAACATCAAAACGACTTAAAGCTAAACGATTAACAACCTCGGCAAGATGGCGAAATTCTGTTGCTTCATTGCGTAAAAATTTGCGTCGGGCAGGAGTGTTGAAAAATAAATCGTGAACTTCGATAGTAGTACCAATTGGGTGTGCTGTTGGAACTAACTCTGAGCTTGGCTCACGACCGTCCGCCGCAATACGCCAGGCAGTGCTTTGTTCGGCGGTACGTGAAGTTAAAGAGAGCCGCGAAACTGAGCTGATACTGGCAAGCGCTTCGCCACGAAAGCCAAGAGTAAGAACGTGTTCTAAATCTTCGAATTTGCTAATTTTGCTCGTAGCATGGCGGTGCAAAGCAAGTGCCAAATCATCTTTAGCAATACCACAGCCATTATCACGGATTTGAATCAAAGAACTTCCACCCTTGTTGATGGTTATTTCTAAACTTTGTGCGCCAGAATCAAGACTGTTTTCGAGCAGTTCTTTTAACACCGACGATGGTCTTTCAATGACTTCACCAGCGGCTATTTGGCTAGCAAGATAAGGATCAAGAATTTGAATAGACATGTGATTTAGCTTCTCCAGTAGCTGAATGGTTACAATTTTTGATAACCAGTTAAAAAGTTCAAACAGGTCCCTTCCCCCGCCCTAGCTTCATTTTAAAAAAGAAATTTTAATTTTACAATACAGTAAAAAGTACGGTATTGCGCTAAGAAATTTTGCGTTTTATACTGAATTTAGGGCGGGGGAAGGATCCTGCGATCTAAATTCTCATTTTGTTTTCTGCAAATATCGCAAAAGCGATTTATCAATTTATAATTTTAAATTTTTTTAACCAGGGTGCTGTAAAAAATAGTTTTTAATTCCTTGTGCTAAAGCAATGGCAATTTTATATTGATAACGTTGATCATTTAAACGTTTTTCTTCGGCAGCATTGGAAATGAATCCAGTTTCCACCAATAAAGATGGAATATCAGGAGCTTTGAGTACAACAAAAGCCGCTTGCTCAACTCTTGGGCAATGCAATTCAGTTACACGTGAAAGTTGTCCCATAATGCTTCTGCCGATTTCTAGGCTGGAATCGATAGTTAATGTTTGGGCTAAATCGATTAAAACTGATTTTAAAAGTAAGTTTTTATCAGCAATAACATGCCCAAGTTCTGATTCATTTTCCTTTTTTGCAACCCAGCGAGCAAGTTCACTAGTTGCGCCACGTTGTGAAAGAGCAAAAACCGACGCGCCAATAGCATCTTTGTTGGTGTAAGCGTCAGCATGAATCGCGACAAACATGTCGGCTCTATCTTTATGAGCAATATTTAAACGTTGTCTAAGGCTGATGAAATAGTCATTGTCACGCGTTAAAACAGCGCGAAATCCTGGTTGTTGATTGAGAATATATTGTAAATATTTTGAAATGGAAAGAACGATATTTTTTTCTTGGCTACCCGCAACTCCAATGGCTCCTGAGTCTTTGCCTCCATGTCCTGGATCAATAACGATGATATTAGTGTGATATTTGCTTAAGAGAGGTGCAATGATTTTGGGTTGTGGTCGCTGGCGTAGGGTGACCATATTGCTGGAAACAGACATATTGCCTGTGAAAGATTGATTGTTTGTAGGGAAATTATTGGCTATTTGCCTATTTCTTGGCTGGTAATTGGTAGCATCACTTGTATATGGATTAAATGCATTTTCACTAGGCGCTGTTTGCACTTGTTTAGTATTAAATAAATCCACAATCAATCGCCAATCTTCCGTGCCGGGAATTTTGACCATTTGGCATTTAAAAGGATGTTGCTCCTTAAGGTCAAGAACCAAACGTAGTTGTTGTGCCATTTGATTACTGCGAACGGCGGTTATACTCGTGTTTAAAAGTGCTGGATGGTTAAGTCTGGCAGCAAGTTTGGTGCCATTAATGTCTATGGTAAGGCGATCTGGATGAGTTAAAGTAAAAGCTTTATAAGAAACTGGCGTCGTTAAATCAAAAATGAGACGGGAAAATTCAGGTGTTGTTGAAACACTCATTCCAGTTACAAGTGAGGTTTTTGGCATTGCTGAAATATTTGGTGATAAAGTCCATAAACCTAATAAAATCGCCAAATAACCAATAAACAATGTTACAAAATTTCGTAATAATTTAAAATTTATCATTACCTAAGTCGCCCCACCTTGCCTGCAAAATACTAGCCATAACTAGTGCTGCTGTTTCGGTACGTAAAATTCTTGGTCCCAGGCGAATAGATTGCCAACTAAATTCTTCTGCCAATTTAATTTCTTCTGCACTAAAACCTCCTTCCGGACCGACGAGCAAGTTTATAATATTTGGTTGATTTTTGGTATTTTTAAATAGTGTATTCAGACCGCTAGTAGCTTTTGGATTTAAAATCAATGTTAGACCTTCTTGCGGTTGTTTTAGCCACGCGATCATTTTTTGTGCGGGTTGAATTTTTGGGATACAGCAACGACCAGATTGTTCAACTGCACTAATGGCAACCGCTTGCCAATGCAATAGACGCTTTTCCAACCGCTCGTCAGATAAATTAACATTGCAATATTCAGTAATTAAGGGCGTGATAGTTTGCGCGCCCAATTCTGTAGCTTTTTGAATGATGAAATCCATTTTTTCGCCGCGCGCCAAACCTTGAACAATATTAATTTTTAACGATGATTCGACTTTGGGTTTAAAGCATTTTATTAACTGAATCCGTGCACAATTTTTGTTTTTTTGTTGTAAGATTGCCGTATACTCTTCGCCATTACCATTAAATAGAAGTAGTGAGTCCCCACACTTAAGGCGCAAAACATGCAGGTGTTGCGAAGCATCTTTGGTAAGATTTATTTCTGCACCAGTTTTTAAATCGGTTTCGATGTAGATTCTTGGTATATGCATTTTGAGAAATTTAAAATTTGAATTTGGATGAATTTTTTGTTGATTTTACCATTTTGCAACGGTATTGACCATGTGGAAATTTGGAATTATTTTGTTATGCCGTAAAGTGCAAAACTGCGGAACATGGGTTGCAGAAAATTGCCACTTTAGATAAAAATGTATATTTTGAGTTATATGTTTTTAAAAACTTGATTTATTTTGCAATATTTTTATAACTTCAAACTAAAACCATGGAACAACACACCCCCGTCATGCAACAATATTTGCGGATTAAAGCTGAACATCCGCATATTTTGCTTTTTTATCGCATGGGCGATTTTTATGAATTGTTTTATGATGATGCCTGTAAAGCTGCAAAATTACTGGATATTACTTTAACCGCACGTGGTCAATCGAGTGGCAAACCAATTCCAATGGCTGGCGTTCCGCACCATGCTGCGGAAAATTATTTAGCAAAACTTGTGAAACTTGGCGAATCAGTAGCGATTTGTGAACAAATTGGTGATCCAGCTACAAGTAAAGGTCCCGTTGAGCGTAAAGTCGTGCGTATTATCACCCCCGGAACAATCAGTGAGGAAGCCTTACTCGAAGAACGGAGCGATAATCTTTTAGTCGCAATTAATTGTGACAAGGAAAAATTCGGCATTGCCATTTTGGATTTTTCAAGTGGTGAATTTTGCGTGCTGGAAGTTAATGGTCATGCCGCTTTGCGCAGTGAATTGGAGCGTCTTAATCCTGCTGAACTTTTAGTCAGTGAAGATTTGGTATTGCCTAAGTATATTTCCGCCATTTCCGGTTTGCGCCGCCGGTCACCTTGGGAATTTTCCTTTGACACGGCTACGCGTCTTTTAACGCAACATTTTAAAACACAGGATTTAAGCGGTTTTGGTTGTGCTAATTTAAATTTAGCTATAGCTGCTGCTGGATGTTTATTACAATATGTTGTAGCAACTCATCGCAGTGCTGTGCCGCATATTTTAAGTCTTAAAGTTGAAAGACACGATGAATATTTATTTCTTGATGCGACAACGCAACGTAATTTGGAGCTTTTAACCAATCTCTCTGGCGGTAGTGAATGTACGTTGGCGTCAATCTATGATCATACTGCGACTCCTATGGGCGGCAGGCTATTGCGTCGTTGGTTGCAACGCCCTTTACGTAATCAACAAATTTTAAATGCACGTCAGGGTACAATCGCTGCAATTTTAGTAGAGCAGCATTGGTATAAATTACATGCTATTTTGCGTGCCATTGGGGATATTGAACGCATCGTTACTCGTATTGCCTTACGTAATGCACGACCGCGTGATTTGGTGCAATTACGTCACGCCTTGCAAATTCTACCGCAATTACAAGAGCAACTTGCGTCATTGCAAACTAACAAAATCCAAGAGCTGAAAAATAATATTGGCACTTTTCCTGAATTGGTCGATTTATTGCAACGCGCTATAGTTGAAAATCCACCCGTAACAATCAGGGATGGTGGTGTATTGGCTGCTGGGTATCATTCTGAACTTGATGCTTTACGTAATTTGAGCAGTCATGCTGGACAATATTTAGTTGATTTAGAAGCGCGTGAAAAACAGCGTACAGGTTTATCGACATTAAAAGTCGGTTATAATCGTGTGCATGGTTACTATATCGAAATAAGTCGTCTTCAATCTCAGGCAGCGCCGGCGGATTACATGCGTCGCCAAACTTTGAAAGGTGCGGAACGGTATATAACACCGGAACTGAAAGAATTTGAAGACAAAGTTTTAAGCAGTCAAAGTCGCGCTTTGGCTTTGGAGAAAACTTTGTACGATGAATTACAGGAGTTGGTCAGTCAAAAATTACATGCTTTGCAAAATTGCGCTGCAGCTTTAGCTGAATTGGATGCTTTAAATAACCTTGCTGAACGGGCTGCAACACTTAATTTGACGCGTCCTCAGTTTAGTAATGATAACGAATTAACCATTATTGGTGGTCGTCATCCGGTGGTTGAGCAGAATATTATCCAACCTTTTGTGCCTAACGACACCAAAATTGATGCAACACGACGTATGCTGATTATTACTGGTCCCAATATGGGGGGAAAATCAACTTACATGCGCCAAACGGCTTTAATTACGATTCTTGCCTATATAGGCAGTTTTGTGCCAGCGCAGCAGGCAGTGTTAGGACAGATCGACCGAGTTTTCACCCGAATTGGTTCGGCTGATGATTTGGCTGGCGGCAGATCGACTTTTATGGTGGAAATGACAGAAACTGCCAATATTTTACATAATGCGACTGCAAATAGTTTGGTTTTAATTGACGAAATTGGTCGTGGTACGAGTACGTTTGATGGTTTGTCACTAGCGTGGGCGGCAGCTGAATATTTAGCTAAATCAGTCAAGGCATTGACTTTATTTGCCACACATTATTTTGAATTAACTGAATTACCGCAATTATTGCCTCATGTTGTAAATGTACATTTAGATGCGGTTGAACATGGAGAGGAAATTGTTTTTTTACACGCCGTGCAAGATGGTCCCGCCAATAAAAGCTATGGTTTGCAAGTCGCACAACTCGCAGGGATGCCAAGAGCTGTTATTTTAGCGGCAAAAGAAAAACTGCAACAATTGGAAACTGCAGAGAAGAGTACCAATGATTTTGGGTTGTCAGAGAGAGTTTTTTTGGCAGCGGAAACGCCGTTCTCTAATGAATCTTCAGTTTTGAAAACGAAACAACTGGAGGAACATGCGGTTATAGCTGAACTCTTGTCTATCGATCCGGATAATTTATCACCCAAAGAAGCGTTAGAAATTCTTTATGGTTTATTGGGTAGGGTGCGGAAGAGTTGAGGTAAAGCAAACGTAATAAATTAAAATTGTAGCTGTAAGCTTGTAGTTGCGTATTTCGTAGTCGCAGAGTTCAGTTTGTGTTGTAGCAATAACCGGATATGTGTGCAATATATATATTACGCTAAAGCTTGCGGCTACGGGATAATAATTTAAATTCCTTAATTTTTTGAGATGTTGCTAAAAAGGAAAGTTTTTTTCGATTTTTTGCATTGTAACTTGGAATATAACAATAATAATTTATAAAAAAATATGTTATCTTTGAGAAAATGTTTTTTCTAAACCCTTAATCTTAAGGAACCAAAAAATGCCTATTCACTTCGACTTTCCTTTTATTTTAACCGCCATCGTTATCTTATCGGGTTTAATTGCTTTATTTGACAAACTTTTTTTAGCCAAGAAAAGGGATGTAAATCAAGCTGAGCCATGGTTAATCGAAAATGCCAAATCCTTTTTTCCTATTTTATTGATTGTGTTGCTGATTCGTTCTTTTTTGGTGCAGCCTTATCGTGTCCCAACAGGATCTTTAGAACCAACCATAGCGCCTGGGGATTTTATAGCTGCTAACCAGTTTGCTTATGGTTTACGCTTACCTGTTCTTAACACGAAAATTTGGTCTTTCGGTGAACCGAAAATTGGTGATATTGCTCTATTTCGCTGGCCAGTGGATACAGGAAAGATTTTGATTAAACGGGTTATTGGTATTCCTGGTGATCATATCGTTTATCAAAACAAAAAATTAACTATCAATGATCAGCTTTTAAAACAAGAAGAACTTGGTTTAGATTTGGATGGTGAAAATAGTCCACCAGCCATCGTACATCGTATTAAAGAGCAATTGCCTAACGGTGATTCGCATTTAATTTTCGTGCGGTTAGATAGAAATAATGACCAATCTTTAGATTTCACCGTACCTAAAGGCTCATATTTTATGATGGGTGACAATCGTGACAATAGTGATGACAGCCGTTATTGGGGGTTTGTTCCTGAAGAAAATTTGATTGGTAAAGCATTTGTGGTTTGGATGAGCTGGGATAGTCAAAACCATACTGTACGCTGGAAGAGAATTGGTGAGAAAATATAATATACTCTTCGCATTTTGGTTTTCCGCGTTGTTGGCTTTCTCGCTCGTTTGAGTCATGTATGTCCAATACACTCCTCAAACTCGACTCGTTGCCGCCTAGCGGAAAATCCAAACTGCTCGAGTCTATTTGCGCTAACCCTGAAAACCTGTTTTCGTTTAGTATATAAAATCATGATAAATCAATCTCAAGAACTAGAAAATAAACTAGGTTACCAATTCAAGGATTCTACTTTTTTGCAACAAGCTCTATGTCATCGTAGCGTTGGTCTGCCAAGCAATGAACGTCTGGAGTTTTTGGGGGATTCAGCATTAAACTTTATTATTGCTGCGGAAATTTTCTCACAGCATCCAGAATGCGAAGAAGGCAAGTTAAGCCGCTTACGTGCTAATTTAGTAAATGGAAAAATGTTAGCCGAATTAGCGGTAGAAATTGGTATCAGTAACCATTTGCAACTTGGAGCGGGCGAAAAAAAAAGTGGCGGTGCGCATCGGGCTTCGATTTTAGCTGACGCTTTTGAGGCAATTGTTGGCGCTATTTATTTAGATGGTGGTATTGATTCGTGTAAAGAGGTTATATTGAGATTGTACCAGTCTCGCTTAGCGGACTTATCAATTTCTGAACCAAAAGACCCTAAAACAACACTGCAAGAACTTATGCAAAGCAAAAAAATGCCTTTGCCGCAATATGAAATTATTAAAACTGAAGGAGCGGCACATGCTCAAACCTTTCATGTACAATGCCAAGTGCCAGGTTTAGATAAAAAAACTATTGGCATAGCTTTAAGTCGCAGGCAGGCGGAACAGGATGCTGCTGAGAAGTTCTTAATTGAAATTATGGATTTGAAATTTTGAATTTTAAATTGATGAATCGCTTATGCGATGGTTTGAATAATTGTTTGTTATTGCAGTATTTTGGTTTTTCTGGTTTACTAAGTCCTAAATGTAATGTGGAGAGGTGTCCGAGTGGCCGAAGGAGCATGATTGGAAATCATGTATACGCGCAAGCGTATCGCGGGTTCGAATCCCGCCCTCTCCGCCAGATTAAAAAATTTTGAATTATAAATTTTAAATTAATGAAATCGCTGTGCGATGAATCGTATTGCGCAAGTTAAAGCTTGCGGCTATGTTGTAATTTAGAAACCTAATCTGACAATGGAACTGCAATCGTCCACAGGAAAAAATTCCACAACCCGCACATTTATTGCGATTACGTTATCCTATTCTTTGCAAAAAGAAATTACAAAAATCATTGCTCAATTAAAAAAAGAACCTCTTTATCATAGTATACGCTGGACCAAACCGAAGAATCTTCATCTTACTTTACGTTTCCTTGGTGATATTACGCAAGATCAATTAGCTAAAATAAGTCTAGAACTTTTTTCCTGCTTAAGTAAATTAAGATCCTTTACCTTGCAATTTGATACTTTAATCCCTTTTCCTGACACCCATTCTCCGATTGCTTTGGTATTAAAACCAGTAACAAGCAACGAATTAAATAATTTAGCGCATATTATCGATAATTGTGTTTTACAGTATGGAGTGAGTTCAGAAAAAAGAGCTTTTCATCCCCATCTTACCTTGGCGCGCATTAAACATAAATTGCCATGCCATAGTACCCATGAAAGCTTGGCGAAAATACATTTGCCCAAATTGGTTTTAGAGGTAAAGCAAATTAATGTAATGCACAGTAAACCAACTCCATTGGGATCATATTATAAATCTTTGATGGATTTTCAAATAGGTGGTTGATTTATATGGTATTTTTACTTGCATGGGAAATTCTTTGTACATGCTTTTTGCTTTTTTGCAAAATCAAACTTACACTTATCCTTACATCAGACAATTATTTATTTTAAATTTTAGAAAATAGGTATAGCGCTATATGTCTAATTTTCGCTTTTCTTCATTGGTTTTGTTAAGTGGAATTTTATTCTTATTAACATCTTTTACCGCAGTAGCCAAAATAGGTTTTGGTACACCAGTAGTGCCGTTAACACCGATAGACGAAGTTACTCTCCCTCCAATGGGCTATGTAAAATGTTATACCGTGCCTGCGAGTGCGCATTTTGGTGTTTGGTATAATAAACATCGTATTTGTGAATATGAGAATTCTTTCTTCGGTGATGCGTGGATTGATGGTTATTGGGAATGCAGAAATTACAACAGTTTTACTGCAGCATGTTCAAAATGGCATTGGGTAAAAAGCCATTGGGTGCCGCATGGTGGGCATGAACATGGGGTTCATCCAGGTCATCATTACCATAAATAAACATTACAGCCATTATTGGCTAACCCTAGAATAACTTATTGATTTATATAGCAATTTTATTTACATATCCTGCGACTGATTGCAATGCCATATCCAAATTAGCAACATTTGTACCACCACCTTGCGCCATATCAGGACGTCCTCCGCCAGTACCGTCAACTTGTTTTGCTACATATTGCAAAAGTTCATTAGCTTTGAATTTTGCGCAAATATCTTTGCTGACGCCGGCGACAAGTTGAATTTTATCCGCATTAACCGTTGCTAAAAACACAACCGCGGGTTGTAATTTTTCTTTCAAAGTATCGAGTGTTTGGCGCAAAGTTTTACTATCGACATTTTCAATTTTTGCCGCCAATACATTAATTCCGCCAATTTTCTGGGCTTGAGAGACTAAATCATTGCCTTTATTGCTAGCTAATGCGGTTTTAATTTGGGTTAATTCTTTTTCGAGGGCGCGTTTTTCAGTGAAACCATGCTGCAGTTTTACACAAACCTGATCAATATTGGTATTAAGTAGTTCTGCGGCTTTTTTTAGTTCGGTGGTATTTTGGGTAATCCATTCTAAAGCATTGGCGCCGGTTATAGCTTCGATCCGTCGAATGCCAGATGCAACGCCGCTTTCAGACGTGATTTGTAAAATACCAATTTCGCCAGTTTGGTTAACGTGTGTGCCGCCACAAAGTTCCGAAGAGAAATCTCCCATTTTCACTACACGCACTTTATCACCATATTTTTCGCCAAATAAGGCGACAGCCCCGGCTTTTTTAGCTTCTTCCAAAGACATGATGGTGGTTTTGACAATAAGATTGGCACGAATTTGTGCATTGACGATGCTTTCAATTTTATGTAATTCTTCAGTGGTTAAAGCTGAAAAATGCGCAAAGTCAAAACGTAATTTTTTAGCATCAACCAACGAACCGCGCTGTGTTGCGTGATCACCCAAAACCTCTTGTAAAGCTCTGTGTAATAAATGTGCTGAAGAATGGTTTAGCTTGATTGCTGTGCGGTTTTCTTCGTTTATTTCGGCTTTCACATGATTTCCAATTGAAAAAGATCCTTTTGTCATTTTGCCGTGATGCAGATATAAAGTACCGTATTTTGTGGTGTTGGATACGATAAAACAACAATTTTCGTTGAAAGATATTTTGCCAATATCGCCAACTTGTCCGCCTGATTCCGCGTAAAATGGTGTTTGATTTAATATCACGATTCCGTGTTCGTTTTCTTGTAAATTATTTTCGGGCGCTGCGCTAGAAGTTCCTGGTTTTGCTGGTAGTGTTTGGTCGGTGGAAAACAACATGTGAATGTTTGTATTACAAGTAGTTTTTTCGTAACCAACAAATTCAGTAACACCACCATACGTACCTGAAAATCCTTTAGTTACACCAAATTTACTTGCCGCCCGCGAACGCTCGCGTTGTTTTTCCATTTCAGCTTCAAATTCAATCAAATCAACCATAAAATCACGTTTTTTAGCAATTTCCATAGTCAAAACAATTGGGAAACCATAGGTATCATGTAAGTTAAATGCGATTACTCCAGGTATGATTTTAATGCCTTTTTTTTCTAAGTTATCAAGTTCTTGGTTTAGAATTTTTTCTCCACGTTCTAATGTTTCTACAAACGGTTTTTCTTCATTTGCAATAATACTTCTTATGTTGTCAGCTTTGGCTTCAAGTTCCAATTCAGGATAAACATTAATACAATCTTTGGCATTAATTGCTTGATGTGGCATTCCTCCCATAAGTGCAATGACCGTTCCGCTCATTGGGGCAAAATACGGGAAGAATCTGTTGCGATATAAACCAACTTTATATAAATAATAGATCGCACGACGAATGATGCTACGTAATACATAACCTCGTCCTTCATTGGAGGGCAATAACCCATCGGCTATCAAAAATACTGCTGAACGAATATGATCAACCACTATTCTTTTAGCGATAATGAAATCATTTGAATTATTGTTTTTGATTTTACGTTGAATTTTTTCATCACTATCGGCAGAAACAATAGCGTTAAAATTATCTATAAGCTTCTTAAATATATCAATATCATAATTATCATAAATTTCTAGGTTGCTAGGGCTTTCGGAATTTAAATCATATTCTTCACTTATGTTTCCAGACCAAATTTCATTTTTTATATTGCAAATTTCTGTAGATTTACTTTCTGGAGATTTACGCTGCATCACCGCTGCTATTCTCTCCAAGCCCATTCCTGTATCAACTGATGGTTTTGGCAGTGGCGTTAAATTGCTTTTATTATCGCGATAAAACTGCATGAAAACTAAATTCCAGATTTCCACATAACGCTCGCCGCCTTCGTCAGGTGCGCCAGGTTTGCCGCCTTTTAAACCCAGTTTGCCGTCTGGATCATGATCGTAAAATATTTCGCTGCAATAACCGCATGGACCCGTATCGCCCATTGACCAAAAATTATCTTTATCGCCGCAATGAATGATGGCGCTTTGCGGATGTTTGTTGCTTTTGGAGAATTCTTCGCCCCAAAGTTTTTCTGCTTCTTTGTCTTTTTCATGGACAGTGACGAGTAATCTTTCAGATGGAATGCCAAGTTCATTGGTCAAAAAATCCCAAGCGTAATGAATAGCTTCTTTTTTAAAATAATCGCCAAAACTAAAATTCCCCAACATTTCAAAAAAAGTGTGATGACGCGTCGTATAGCCGACATTTTCAAGATCATTATGTTTGCCACCGGCGCGCAGGCAGCGTTGACAAGTAACAGCACGTGTAACTATTTCGCCATTTTTGTCGCGAAGTTGTTCTTTACCCAAAAACACATCTTTAAATTGCACCATGCCGGCATTAGTAAACAGCAGCGTTGGATCGTTAACGGGAACTAAAGAACTGCTTGGAATAATGGTGTGACCATTTTTTTCAAAATACTCTAAAAATTTGGTTCTGATTGCGGAGCTTTGCATAATTTATCTCATTTTTTCATTCAACTTAAGAGCAATATAATAGAAAATCTGTGAAAGATTATAGCAAAACTTTAATAAATAGGTGAATTTTATCTGATACTGAAAATCTACCCAAACTTAATACTAATATCGTAAAGCGACTGGTTTTTTACAAATTTTCAACTTCTCGTCGACTTGTGAATTCACTTTCTGTAAATTTACTTGCATTTCTTAGTTCAAAACCATTGCAATTTCAGGTAAAGTATTGTTTATTTTGTCTTTTTAAAAAGACCGTCAGCGTTAAATATTGCGGAAAACAGATGTATCTCTTATAATACATTGATTTTAAAAGCAATTTAATTTACATAGCATTTGTTTACGGATATAAATGAATACAGCGCGCGATGGTTTGGAAAATTGTTAATTATTTATCAAAGGTTGTTTTATGTTTAAAAAATTACGTGGTTTATTTTCAACTGATATTTCAATTGATTTAGGTACAGCCAATACCCTGATTTATATGCCGGGCAAAGGTATCGTTTTAAACGAGCCTTCAGTGGTCGCGGTAAAATGTGAGCCAAATGGGCAGAAACATGTTGTGGCAGTGGGCGCTGAAGCCAAGTTGATGTTGGGCCGTACACCGGGCAATATTTCTGCAATCAGACCGCTCAAAGACGGCGTGATCGCCGATTTCAGCATTACGGAAAAAATGTTGCAATACTTTATTCAAAGAGTTCATGAATCACAACGTTTTATGCGCCCAAGCCCACGGGTTTTAGTTGGAGTACCTTGTGGTTCCACTCAAGTTGAGCGACGTGCTATTCGCGAATCAGCTTTGAGCGCTGGAGCTCGTGAAGTTTATCTAATCGATGAGCCGATGGCAGCAGCTATTGGTGCTGAATTACCAGTTGAAAAGGCTAATGGTTGTATGGTTGTTGATATTGGTGGTGGAACTACTGAAGTTGCCATTATTTCCTTGAACGGTATCGTTTATTCCGAATCAGTGCGCATCGCTGGCGATCGCTTTGATGAAACCATTATCAGCTACGTTCGTCGTAATTATGGCAGTTTAATTGGGGAAACGACTGCAGAACGCATTAAAAAAGAAATTGGCTCGGCTTTCCCTGCTAATGTTGTACGAGAAATGGAAGTGCGTGGACGCAATATTGCTGAAGGAATTCCGCGCAGCTTTACATTAAACAGTAATGAAGTTCTGGAAGCATTGCAAGAACCATTATCCGGAATTGTTAGCGCCATTCATGCTGCGCTCGAACAAACCCCACCTGAATTGGCGGCAGATATCGCCGAACGCGGTATGGTTTTGACCGGGGGCGGCGCTTTACTTAAAGACATTGATCGTCTCTTGATGGAAGAAACTGGTTTGCCAGTTATCATCGCTGATGATCCGCTAACTTGTGTTGTTCGCGGTGGTGGTCGAGCCTTGGAGTTAATGGATAGTTTGGGTGGTAGTTTCTTGGCGCAGGAGTAATCAGCGTCAATTTTAGCTTAAGAAAATAAATAGTGTTTATAATGCAGCGTACTAACATAGATGTGATATGGGGATTTTAAATTTCTTAAAGCCGATTCCTGCAGTCTTTTAATTACACTTCCTGTGAAATTAATATGAAAACCATTTTTTCCAAAAATTCTTTTCTTGGTTTACGCACCATTGGTTTGATTTTTTTGGCGATTCTGCTTATGGTTTGTGATCGTTATGTGCCTGTTTTTTCTGCTGTTAAATCTGCATTACTAAGCATAGTTGCTCCTATTCAATACGTAGTAAGTAAACCAATTACCGTTCTTGATTCGGTGATTTCCAATATTGAAAGTAACCGTAGGCTTTTAAAAGAAAATGAAGAGTTGCGTGCGCAACAACTTTTTTTACAAACCAGAGTGCAAAAATTACTTATGTTGGAACAAGAAAACTCTAAATTACGTGGTTTAGTAAATTTTATTTCGCCAAGGCAAGAGCGTTTTTTGATTGCGCAATTATTAGCTATTAATGTTGATGACTTAAGCCAAAAAATTGTTCTCGACAAGGGTAGGCAAGATGAAATTTATATTGGGCAACCGGTACTTGATGCTTACGGGCTTATTGGGCAGGTGATTTTAACCAGTTTCAATACTAGTGTTGTTTTAATGCTTACGGATAGCAAAAGCGCTATTCCCGTGCAAGTTGTGCGTAATGGCGTCCGGTCCATCGTGGTTGGTACTGGTAGTGCCAGTAGTTTGGAGTTGATTCATGTGCAGGAAACGGTCGATATCAAACGCGGCGACATATTGGTAACATCAAGTCTGGGCGGTAGATTTCCTGACGGATATCCAATTGGTATCGTTACAAAAGTTGAGCGTGGTGCCGGAGAGCATTTTATGAAAATATTGGTTACGCCAAGTGCACATATCAATCAAACTCGACAGGTTTTATTGACTTGGCCAGTGAAAACTGTGGCTAATAAAGTTAAGCTTGATCATAAAGATAAACAACCTAAAAAATAACCACCATGACTTTTTCCCACCCTCGTTCTAATTGGATAATTGTGGCAACTCTGCTTTTGTCTTTAGTGTTGATGATATTGCCTTTGCCAAGTGGGGTGGGTTGGTTTCGACCACAATGGGTCTTGTTGGTTTTGATTTACTGGTTTTTAGCTTTACCGAATCGGGTTGATCTTTTTGTTGCTTGGAGTAGCGGTTTAGTACTTGATGTTTTACAAAATAATGCTTTGGGTGAACACGCTTTAGTTTTTACGGTAGTAGCTTATTTTGTTTTACGTTTTCAAACACGGATTAATTTTTTTCCGTTTTGGCAGAAAACAGCCGTAATTTTAGGTTTTATTTTACTAAATACTATTTTGCAATTTTGGTTGGAGAGGATGCTTGGAAATCCAGTAATAAGTGGCTGGTATTGGTTATCCGTTGTGTCAACCTTATTGTTTTGGCCATGGGTGGAGATATTACTGTATCATTGGCAAAGAAGATTTAATGTGCGGTAGGGTTTGATAATCATTAATTGTTATCAATAATATTGGAGACTGTTGGCATTATATAAAATGTAAAAAAAACATAATCTTCTCAATAAAAAGAATAGATTTAGCCATTTTCTGCCAATTGGAATTTCTTAATTTGGCGGAGAGGGTGGGATTCGAACCCACGGAGGACGGTGAAGTCCTCAACTGATTTCGAGTCAGCCCCGTTACGACCACTTTGGTACCCCTCCTTTTAATGCGGAATGATATTGTAATCTAGTTGCGTGATTTTTGGTAGGGTTAAATGATCCAATTAAATAAATAACCAACGACAACAATTCCCATAGTTACTGTAATTAAAAAGACATAAATTAAACGTGGTTTTAGAACTTTTCTTAAAATCACCATTTCTGGGAAAGATAAAGCGGTGACTGACATCATAAACGCTAGTACTGATCCAATAGCGGCACCTTTGCCAATTAGCGCTTCTACCACAGGAACAATGCCAGCCGCATTGGAATATAAAGGAATGCCAAGAAGAACCGCTAAAGGGATAGACCACCAAGAATGAGCCCCCATAATAAGAGTCATAAAACTTTCTGGGACATAACCATGAATTATCGCACCCAGAGTAATTCCTAACAAAACATACAACCAAACTTTTTTGAAAATATCTAAAACCGCATGATAGGCAAATACGATGCGATCAAACCATTTTATTTTGATTTTTTTTGCTGAATTTTTATTCGCATGCGCCTCTTTTACCCAATCTTCAAGATATCTTTCCGGACGTAATCGACCTATGATTATGCCTGATATTATGGCAATACTTAAGCCGGTAATTAAATAAAGAGCAGCAATTTTCCAGCCAAGCAGCCCATAGAGCAGTATGAGTGCTATTTCATTCACCATGGGTGCTGAAATCAGAAAGGAAAATGTTACTCCCAAAGGAACACCAACCGTTACAAATCCAATAAACAAAGGGACGGCTGAGCAGGAGCAAAATGGAGTGATGATACCAAGCAATGCCGCAAAAATATTGCCCACAAATTCGCTTTTCCCTGCCAAAAAAAGTCGGGTTTTTTCAGGGGTTATGAAGGAGCGGAGCAAACCGACAATGTATACCACTAAACCCAGTAACATAAAAACTTTCGGAACATCATAAAAAAAGAATTCTAAAGTAGAGCCC
>Ga0209319_1000501_pt1 | contig 49161 bp, 37 predicted proteins | sample RifGroE2_FD_184000 | JGI IMG/M metagenome (GOLD analysis project Ga0209319, IMG submission 184000) | Groundwater microbial communities from Rifle, Colorado - Groundwater E2 (SPAdes) (version 2) | ecosystem: Environmental > Aquatic > Deep subsurface > Groundwater | place: Rifle, Colorado, United...
GATTTGCTGAAAAGTATATAGCAGCAGGGAGCCATAGTGTAAAAATAAAGAAGAGACTGTCGGGAAGAAAGACAGTCTCTGAATTTTGTGGGCCCACCTGGACTTGAACCAGGGACCTACTGATTATGAGTCAGTTGCTCTAACCATCTGAGCTATAGGCCCCGAAGAGCTAATTAAGCTCTTTCTTACTAGAGAGCTGCAAATTTAAGGATTTGTAGCCATATTTTTACAAAATTTGCGTTAAGTAATAAAATCTGTTTTCAAATTAAATGAATAATTCTAGTAGAAAAGAACCATTAAAGCCATTTCACAACATTATTTTTGATTTTGGTGGTGTATTTTTAAATATTGATTTTAGGCTAACCTTTCAGGCCTTCAGTCAATTGAGCGATAAACCGTTTGAAATGCTTTTTCCAGATGGATTCGGTGATGAATTGCTTCTTCATTTTGAAACAGGAAAGGTTTCACCGATTGTTTTTCGCAATGAGCTCCGTGAGCGGCTAGGGAAGAGGATAGATGATACTACCCTTGATGTTGTCTGGAATGCCTTGTTGCTTGATCTTCCGGGCTACAGGGTAGATTTATTAAAGAAGGTGGCTGCTCACTATCGTGTATTTTTGTTGAGCAATACCAATATCATTCATTATCAGAAGTACAACAGCGATTTTAGAGATCGCTATGGGTTTGATTTTTGTGATTTATTTAAAAAGGCTTATTGGTCACATGAATTAGGCTTGCGAAAGCCTGATCTTGCTTGTTTTGAGGCTGTAATAAAGGATTCAGGAATTGATGCTTCGGAAACCGTTTTTATAGATGACAGTTATCCGAATGTTGAAGGAGCCAGAAAGGCAGGACTTCAGGCGATACATCTGACAACGGATGTGGTTGAATTATTTGAGGATGGAGTGATTAAAAAGGAGTTGTTTTAGGATGGTCAATCATGAATGAGGGTCGTTCTCTCCGGGTTGTTTTTTTAGCATTCTGTACACGGTAGTTTTTCCGATTCCCAGTTTTTCAGCTACTTTCTTGATGTTTTGATTATATTTTTCCATGTAATGATTTACGATTTCAAGGTTGTAATCATCCAAAGTTTTTTCATGCATGAGAAAGTCGTCGCGTTTAATGTTTGAAGTGAATGTAAAGTTTTCGGGTTGGATAGTACTACCAGTGGCCATTACACAGGCGAGTTCAACTACAGCCTTCAATTCCCTGACATTGCCCGGGTAGCTGTACTGAAGCAGTTTTTCCTGAGCTTTGTTGTTAATATCAAGAGGAATGATGTTGTTTTTCTTACAGAATTCATCAGCAAAGAAGCGGGCCAATACCAGAATATCGTCAGCACGGTCGCGTAAGGGAGGGAGCTCAATAGGCAAGCCCAGTAATCTGTAATATAAATCCTTTCTAAAGGTTCCTTTGTGGGCTTCCTCTGCCAGATTTTTGTTGGTGGCAACAATGACTCTTACATCTGTCTTAATGACATCATTTCCGCCTACACGGGTGACCTCTTCTTCCTGTAGGGCTCGTAGAAGTTTGGTTTGCATGTTGATGTCCATATCCCCAATCTCATCAAGGAAGAGAGTTCCGCCTGCAGCTTCCTCAAATTTTCCGATACGACGTGACATTGCCCCGGTAAATGATCCTTTTTCATGACCAAAAAGTTCGCTTTCGATTAACTCACTAGGAATGGCTGATACATTGATTGCAACAAATTTGCCTTTCTTGCGATAGGAATTATAGTGTATAGCTTTAGCTACCAGCTCTTTACCTGTGCCTGTTTCTCCTGTTATGGAGACTACAATATTGATTCGTGCTGCTTTTTCTATGAGCTCAAAAATTCGTTGAATGGCGGCGCTGTTTCCTTTGATGGGATTGTAATCGATGTATTTGCGACCGACTTCCTTTTCTAGTTCGGTAATCTTGCGATGTAACTGAATGTTTTCTCCAATTTTTAGTACAAGGTTTACCAGGCGGGAGCGCATATTCTTGTCCTTCACAATGTAATCGTAGGCCCCCTGCCTAAGCAAATCGACAGCAGTAGAGATATCCTGTTGTCCGGAAACCATTATGACAGGAATATCGGGGTACATCTTCTTTACCTTTTTGAATAATTCGGCACCTGATGAATCAGGTAAAAGATAGTCGAGCGAAACCAGATCAGGTTGCTGATGAGTAATCGCTTCCAGAAAGTCGCGCCCGGTACCGAAATGCGATACCTCACATCCAGTCTCTTTTATGAGGCTTTCAGTGAGTGCCTTAGCGGTTATAAGGTCGTCTTCTACCAAGAATACTTTTGGCGCTTGCATGCAAGTAAGTTTTTAATTAGTAGCCTATTTTGGTTGTTGACATTAATAATGATTGAAAAGGTCAAGTATAGCTATTATTTATTAAATGACCTAATTTGATCTGTTGTAGATGCTTATTGAATCTGATAGGATTATCGATAACAGATCGAACATTATTTGACTATTTATTTGCATCAAATTGAATAAGTCAGGTTAGTAACATCAAGGAATTATTGAAAACTAAAACTGAAAAGAGGAATAATGTTCTTCCATATCACGTAAAACATTATAGACCTCTTCAGCAGAAGGAGCTGTAATAAGTTTCATTCTGAATGGTTTGATTCCGGGATACGACGAAAAGTAGCCGCTGTAAAATTTTCTCATTTCATTGATGGCTTGCCTCTCTCCTTTCCATTCAATTTCACCGGACAGATGTTTTCTACACATGGACAGTCGGGCAGTCATGTCAGGTGAATCAGGCAGAGCACCTGTGTTAAGATATGACTTAATTTCAGAGAACAACCAGGGATAACCAATGGCAGCTCTTCCAATCATGATGCCATCGACACCCCATTGTTCAAACGCATCCTTTACCTGCTGTGGCGTAGTGATGTCGCCATTTCCAATGACAGGGATTGCCATGTGCGGATTCTCTCTGACTTTACCGATGAGGATCCAGTCGGCCTTCCCCCCATAGAGTTGTGAACGGGTTCTTCCGTGGATGGTTATAGCAGCTATTCCAACATCCTGTAGTCTTTCGGCGATGTCGACTATGGGTTTACTGCTTTCATCCCAGCCAAGACGGGTTTTAACAGTTACGGGCAGGTTTGTTGACTTAACAACGGTCGCTGTGATAGAAATCATTTCAGGAATATTCTGCAAGATACCAGACCCTGCACCTTTCATTGCGACCTTTCTGACGGGGCATCCCCAGTTAATGTCAATCAGATCAGGTTTTGCTTCCGTCGCTATTTGGGCAGCACGGACCATTGAAGATGGATTGTTGCCGAATATCTGAATACCCACCGGGCGTTCCAGTGGGTTAATGTCAAGTTTTTTCAGACTTTTTCCAGCGTCACGAATTAGGCCTTCGGAGGAAATAAACTCAGTATAAACCATATCGGCTCCCTCAGTTTTGCATAGAGCTCTGAATGGGGGATCTGTTATATCTTCAAGGGGCGCCAGAAAAATGGCGCGATCGGGCAGCTGTAACGAGCCTATCTTCAAACGTTTTTTTTTGCAAATATAACTGTATCTTTGCAATCTGTTAATGTGTTTATTTGTTACGAAAGTCAGATAAAAAATATTTGCATAATTAAATCATTGCGGAAAAAGTGATTATCTTTGGACGTTTATAATAATCAACCATTTGGTATCCAATCAAAAACCGGTTCAGTTCAATTGGTCAGACAAGATAGTGCTGATTGCTGAAGATGATAGCATGTCACGTCGGCTGTTGGAACTTTATTTAGCGCCTACGCGTGTGAAGATTCTTTGGGCTACCAATGGTGCAGAGGCTCTCGAATTGGTGAGGAGAAATCGTAAAACCAATTTGGCCTTATTGGATATTCAGATGCCTGTGATGAATGGATTTGAAGTTGCCAGAGAGATTAAACGGGATTACAATCATATCTCCATTATTATACAGACAGCCTTTGCTGTGCCTGAATACCAAAAAACCTGTCGTGAAATTGGTTGTGAGGATTACATTACCAAGCCATATAGTATGGGAAAGCTGCTGAATGCCATGCAGGTACAGTTTTCAGATGTTGAGGTAATGAACTAGTTATCTCTTCCCCAACTGGTTGATAATAATTTTTCTTTGATGGATTGAAGTCAGGTAACTCTTCAAAAAGGAGGGTGATATTGGTTTTGCGGGTGGTGATTCCATTTTCAGGGGGTCGATAGGGTATCCGTTCTTATAAACCCTGAAGTCGAGATGAGGTCCTGTGGCAAGTCCTGTTCTGCCTACATAAGCTATCAGATCACCCTGATTTACTCTGATACCGCTTTTTATCCCTTTTGCATACCCGTTCAGATGCATGTATACTGTTGTATACGTGCTGTTATGTCTTATCTTGAGAAATCTTCCTGCACCACTTCTTTGAAAACCCGCATCCAAAACTGTGCCTGCTCCGATGGAAAAGACCGGGGTACCGATAGGAGCCGCATAATCGACGCCATGGTGTGGTCGGTAAATTTTTAGAACAGGATGGTAGCGTTTTCCGGAAAACCGGGAACTTATGCGACTAAATTTCAATGGTGCTTTAAGAAATGCCCTACGAAGGCTTTGTCCTTTCTCATCGAAATAATCTGCTGCAATACCTGATGAATCAGCGCGATAATAGTAGGCCTGGAATGTTTTCCCAGAGGTGGTAAACGATGCGGCAAGGATTTTACCGACACCCATAGGTTTGCCCTCCACTGTAAGTTTTTCATATAATAGCCCAAAGTGATCACCAGGTTGAAGACCGAAGAAGTCGACCACCCAGCCATAAATATTTTCCATCTCTGTGGCGAGTTCAATCCCGTTGGGAGTTGTAGTCAACGCATTCCAGAGCGATGACTTTATTTCACCAACCACCGAGTCCATAGTTACCAATACTTCTTTTTCTCCAAAACTAACAGCCAGTGTATCACGCAGGTCAAAGATTATGTATTTGAGCGGAGATTCCTCATAGATAAAATACTGAATCGCATTAGAAGTATCTCTGGTGACCATGAGGGTATAGGGATTGCCGGCCTTTATTCTACGGAGGTCGAAAACGCCCTCGCATTTTTTAACCAGTTTGTCGATTGTTACGCCAGTTAATCCATGTTGTCCGAGAAGTTGCGAGATGTTTTCCCCGGGTTTGATCTCATTTTTCAGAATGGATAGCGAGTCGGTTATGATGCCGAATTCCATGGTTGGTTCTGGCAGGAATGCCTTACGTTCACCGATAAGTTCGTTAATTTGACGGCCTGTATAGAATATCCAGTTGGAGACTATAATAATTACAAAGCCCGTAATAATCAGTGCGGTTATTTCATATGTGATTTTCTTCAACTTCATGCTGGTAAAAAAAGAGGAGGTCGATGCAGCCCGACCTCCAATTTCAGATTATTATATGCTTAACCACGTCATGCCGGTACTTGTCAATTGGTCATTTGTGCGTCAGCCAGTTGACGTCCGATTCGAAGTGCATTAAGGTTCATGTTTACAACTTCCTCACCTTTGCGGCCAAAAGTTGAACGGATAGCTTTTTCCAGAACCTCCATGGCGATGTCGAGGAAAGGCGAAGCAGCACCCAGGATAACCATATTGGCTGAACGTGCAGAACCCGCTTCGGTAGCCATTTGATCAGCATCGAGTACAATGTGGTTTTTTACTTTTCGGACTTCAGCCATCACATTTTCGACTTCAGGGTAATTCGGAATGTTAATGAAAGGAGTAGTGTTTGTTATCAGCCAGGCTTCGGGTGACAGATAGGGTAAATAACGGAGTGATTCCATGGGCTCAACGCTTATGATCATATCGGCTTTTCCAAAAGGTATAAGATCAGAAGCAATGGGTGCAGAGGAAAGACGAAGATTTGACTGAACGTCGCCTCCCCGTTGTGACATCCCATGAACTTCTGCCTGTTTAACATATATGCCAGACGATACGGCTGCTGTTCCAATGATGGCGGCTATACTCAGGATACCTTGCCCGCCGACTCCGGCCAGTATGATGTCTTTTTTCATAATGACGTTTTTTTATTTTTTGGGCCGTATGCCCGGTTATTTTTTATTTTTAAATTTTTCACGCAGCCGCTTGTTAAGTGTCTGGATGCACTCACGTGTAGGGATGATTACTGAAACACCGTCATAGTTCAGCTCTTCGCTGATGGCCTGTACATTTTCAGCATGGTTTTTCCTCAGCGGCTTTAAGATACGGATATGCTCCGGCTCAACGCCAAGTCCTGTAACAATATCCTTTAACCGTCCAAATGCTTCTGACGATTGTCCTCCTGTCATTCCAGTTGTACTGTTGTCGAGGATCAGTACCGTAATAGGTGCTTTATGGATTACAGCGTCGAGAAGACCCGTCATGCCTGAATGGGTAAAGGTCGAGTCACCAATGACTGCTACAGCGGGCACCAAACCGGCATCAGCGGCTCCTTTTGCCATGGTTATGGATGCGCCCATGTCGACGCATGAATTAATCGACTGTAGTGGTGGAAGCGCGGCAAGTGTATAACAACCGATATCAGCAAATACCCTTCCTTTCGAGTATGATTCCATTGCTTCGTTCAGTGCTATGTATGAATCTGTATGAGGACAACCCACACACAACGAAGGAGGACGGGAAGCAACAATTGCCGGGATTTCCTCTCCCCGTGTATCGGCAAATCCTAGTGCTACGGCCACGATGTTTGGATTGAGCTCGCCGTCACGGGGAAGTGTGCCGTCGAGACGCCCTCTTACCTTAATCCCACGATGGAGTAGTCCTGCAAGATGCTCTTCAACTAAAGGCATTCCTTCTTCCATGACCAGAATCTCGTCACATTCATTTGCGAGTTTTTCAATCATATTGATAGGCAGGGGGTATTGTCCTATCTTCACGATGGCGTATGGTACCTTGCGGTCAGCAAAGTTCTCCATAAGGTAATTGTAGGCCAGCCCGGTGGTGATGATTCCCTTTGATTTGTCGGTACCTTCGATGAAAATGTTGAATCCTGTACTTTCAGATTCACTAATGAGGGCTTGTTGCTGGCTTAGAAGGTTTTTGTATTGTTTCCGGGCAATGGCTGGAAGTAATACAAACTGGCGCAGATTTGTTGGCAATGATACAGCATTTTGTTCACGTTGCGGTCTGGTTTCTACTCCTGACCTGCTATGGGCAAGGCGAGTGGTAATTCTGAGCATTACAGGCAGGCGAAAGTGTTCAGAGAGGTCAAATCCATAACGAACCATGTCATAGGCTTCCTGTTGGTTTGAGGGTTCCAAAATGGGTACCAGCGCAAATTTCCCGTAAAAGCGTGAATCCTGTTCGTTTTGCGAACTATGCATCGAAGGATCGTCAGCAGAGACAATTAACAAACCACCGTTTGCACCAGTGATGGCTGAGTTGATGAAGGGATCAGCAGCCACGTTGAGTCCAACATGCTTCATACAAACCATGGTGCGTTTACCGGCATACGACATGCCTAATGCCGTTTCCATAGCTGTTTTTTCGTTGGCGGTCCAACATGCTCTAATTCCTTTGGCAGCAGCTTCTTTTGAGTGCTGAATGTATTCGGTAATTTCGGTGGAGGGAGTGCCTGGGTAGGCATAGATGCCTGATATTCCGGCATCTATAGCAGCTTGTGCAATGGCCTCATCTCCCAATAAAACCAGTTTTTGCATGGTGATTTAGTTTTATTTCTTAGGGGCTTATGTTCAACAAAACTACGAATTTTTAGGTTGCCAGCCTATTCAAAACTACAAATGCCTATTTTTGTGATCAAAACAGATTGTAAATGAATTTTTTGGCTCATCTGTATGTTAGTACTCTGGACGAGGATTTTCTGACAGGCAGTTTTATCGCCGACAGTGTTAAAGGTCGTGCGATAGAAGCGTTACCTGTAGCTGCCCAGCAGGGTGTTGTTGTTCATCGTCTGCTTGACGGCTATACGGATTCGCACATAGCATTCCGTGAAGCCGGTGAACGAATTAAACCGGATTTGGGCCGTTGGTCTGGGGTGGTGACCGACATCTTGTTTGATCATTTTTTAGCTTTGCGATGGGGGGATTTTTCCACTATTCGGCTCACCTCTTTCGCTAATCGCTGTTATCAGATATTACTTCAGCGTATCGAATGGCTGCCATTACAGAGCAGACAAATCCTCCCTTATATTATAAAAGATGACTGGCTTACTAATTACTCGAATTTGAATTTTCTCAGAAGGGTGTTTAACGGCATGCACCAGCGGACTTCGTTGAAATCGACCATGCCTGTTGCTGTGGACAGCTTATTAGATAATTACCAGGAATTGTCGGATTGTTTTGATCGACTATTCCCTGACGCGATAACATACGTCAGGAAGGAGATAGTAAAGCTTGAGCCAGTCCCTGTCATTGATTATTCGCATCAGATTTTCATATCCATTCTTAAGTCATGAGACAATGAACCAGAACAGAAAACGATATGCACAAAAGACAGGGATGGCTCCTGGTACACTTGTTTATACCGGCGGTTATACTGAACAGAAAACAGGGCTAACTCGGATCGATTATCATGCCGGTGATGTCGTTGTAAAGAAGGGCGCAACTGTTGAAGAGACCTTTGCCCCATTAACTGAAGGGGTGAATACATGGATTCATGTCACAGGGCTATCAGACATAGCACTGATTGAAGAGGTAGGTGCCAGGTTTGGGATACACCGCCTTTTGCTGGAAGATATTCTAAATGTGAATCAACAACCAAAAGTGGTTGACCAAGACAATAGCCTTTTCGTTACTTTAAAACAGATTTCTTTTGATCAGGCTTCCAATACTCTTAGGTTGGAACATGTTTGTGTTATTATTGGCCCCGGATATATTATATCATTTCGTGAAAAGCCGGGAGATTGGGTTGATTACATTAGTGAACGGCTTACATCAGTTCCAAGATTGCGCACCAGAGGAACTGATTATCTGCTATATTTGTTATGTGACCGCATTGTTGACCAGTATTTTTTAGTGCTGGAATCTTTCGAGAATGAACTTGATGCAATGGAGGAAGCCTTGCTACGTCATCCTGAAAAGTTTCGTGCTGAGCGATTAGTTTTATTAAGAAAAGAGTTTTCCGGAATGCGGCGTCAAGTTGCACCGCTTAACGAAGAATTTCGCAAACTGGTCGGAGGTGATATTTCTCTGATTCAGGAATCAATGCGTATATACATGCATGATGTCTATGATCACTTGCTTCAGGTGACGCATACAATGGAAAATTTCAGGGAAACATACAGTTCGTTACTTGATTTTTATGTTTCTCAAAACGACCTGAGGATGAATCAGATTATGAAAAGGCTGACCGTTGTGGCGACAGTTTTTATGCCGTTAGGTTTTATTGCTGCATTCTATGGAATGAATTTCAGCCACATGCCTGAATTAAAGACAGCATGGGGTTATCCGGCAGTTATAGGCGTGATGGTAGTTACAACTATCGGGATGCTGGGTTGGTTAAAATGGGGAAGACTCAGGAAGCACTGAGTTTAGCAAACCCCACACAACCGGAGGTAAATTGCGCGGCATACCCAGGCATCTGTAGCAGCATATGCGAGTTGTCCGGTGGTAAGGCTGATAGCTTCCCAGTTGCTGGTTTGTTTTGTTTTGCTAAGCCTGAATCCGAGGATCAGCGCCGTAAGTTTCTTTGCTCCTGTGTTCATAAACCCGAGAGGAGGCAGTTCTTTGTTAAGATCTATAAACCCACCAGGATTGAAAGGGTGAAGTTTTTTTAATTCGGGAAGATCATTGTCGAGGCCAATACCTGCTTTAACAATGCGTTTATTTTCAAGAACCCTTCTTAACGGTTCGGGAAATCCGATCATGTTGGTTCGAAATAAGAAGACTTTTGACGCAGAAGCAACCTGAATGAGCGCTATGGGATGATACTCGCCCTTGCGAAAACTGGGTCGTGTTTCAGTATCAAATCCAAGAATGTCTTCTGATTGCAAATCAATGACCGCATTTTTCACCTGATCAGGATGGTCAATCACGATGATTTCTCCCTGATAAAAGTTCAATGAAAGGGATTCGAGTTGTTCCTGAGTTATTTCTTTTTCGAACTTGTCGGCTATATCCTGTTTAAAAAGCAACGCGATCTGTTTTTTTAGTTTAACGCAAATATAAAGGTTTTACGTAAATGATGGTTGAAGTTTTTACCTTTGAGTATCAACTTGGATAAATTAAACCAGAAATGGAGACGGAAGAAATTTTCAGGCAGGAGGAAGCTACACTCTTGCGGGCACACGATATTCTGCAGTCACCCGAATCGGCGAAAGGTGTGCTGTTGGTCGAATATGGACATCTCGTAAATGCCTATGGTGATTTACTGGCGCAGACACGGATGTTAACAAAGATTAGTGATCGACTTCAAAGAAAAGTTGATCAGACAAACCATGAATTGTCGAAAACCAATTACCGATTGACCCGGACAATTGATGATCTGATGAGAGCCAAGCTTGGGAGAAAAGCGACAACACTAGTATTTATTATTGCAATAGTACTGTTTATCATCTCGGAAATCATTATCGAGCCACGTATTGATCATATGCTGGTCACCGCAGGTTCATTGTCGACATACATAGGTTATGGCTTAAAAGGATTGATAGCTTTGTTGATTAAGCCATTTGAAGGTTTTACAGAGAAGAAGATGATTGACCGTGCCCGAAAGCGTGCGATTGAAAAACGTGAGAAAGGGGCGGTGGCTGAAGATTAGAATCTGGCTGCAAGTTTAATATTTATCTGCCTTGGCGTCAGGTGATTTGGGATCGCGTAGCGGCGCTCATTTACATCAGTTACCCAGAGGTAAGAGATGGTGTTGTTAAATTGCAACAGATTGAAAACTTCAGCAGTAATCCAGATTTCCTTGAAATGCTTAAGTAATCCTCTTCCAGGCTTGTCTTCACTCTTGATCATCTTACTAAAACCAATATCTACTCGCCGATAGGCCGGAATACGGAGGGTATGCATATACTTTGGTGATGATGGGGGGCCGAAAGGCAGTGAACTCCCAAATACCAGATTCAGGTGCATCTTATAAGTGGGGTTCCCTGGTAAATAATCCTGAAAGAAAAGATTGAAGGTAAATCGTTGGTCGGTGGGTCGGGGAATGAAGCCCGGATTAACCTTGACACTGTCAACGGCAACATTGTCGGTTGTATAGCCTGAGATAATCTCTTCTCCCGACTGGTTGTAATAAGTGTAATAAAAGTCATCCTTAATATCTTCCTCGGTTTTCATGATCGAAAGGCTTGCCCAAGATTCAGCCCCTTTCACAAATTCTCCGTTGACCTTCATGTCGATACCGGCGGCATATCCAGTGGCTGTCTGGGTTGGAAGGTACCTGATCCTGACGTTGTCAACCTCGTAAGGGATGAGATTGTCGAGGAATTTATAGTAAACTTCAGTAGTCAGTTTGAAAGGTCGATTCCAGGCAATGAAGTTATAATCGGCGCCTGTTACGATTTGAATGGATCGTTGTGCTTTGACATTGGTGTAAACCGTACCGTCACGATCCCGGAGTTCTCTGTAAAAAGGCGGTTGATAGTATAATCCACCAGAAAGCCTGAAGACGATGTCGTTTTTCCATTTGGGTTTTGCCGAGAATGTAGCCCTTGGGCTGATAAGTAATTGCCGGTTCATATCCCAGTAATGAACTCTGACTCCCACTGTCAGATGCTTGTTGGAGCTGTCACCGAGTTCCCAGCTATCTTGAATAAAACCAGTCAGGCGGTTTGAATTGAGGTTGTTTTCTGATTTAAATACCTCCGATAACACTAGCTGGTTGTCATGTTGAACATCTGGGTCTACATAGCCAATTGAGTCCCCGCTTGTTGGTAGAGAATAACCCGCAGAGTCAATCATTACCCACTCGTTGATTTTATCTTCGATCCGTTCATATTGCCATTTAGCTCCCCATTGAATAAGATGGAGTCCATGAGTAAGATTGCCACGGTGCTCAATGTTTAATACATCTGCAACTAAACGGTTACGGGCATGATTCAGGTAAGTACCTATCCCCTCGGCTTCAGCAACGCTGCCAAATTCACCGGAGCCCAGGTCGGTTTCTAGTTTTCCAATCCAATATTGACCTTGCAGGTCGTATGTTTCTTGTTCATCTGTATGAAAGGCTGAGGCTGTCAAACTATAGCGGCTTCCCGGGTTGGGTTTCCATGCCAGAGTAAGTGCACCCATATAGTTAATAAAGCGGTCAACCTCTTGCCCGTCAAAATATATCTTTAGCCTGTAGGCCTCAGAGATGGTTCCGAAATCTGTTTCCCGATCGCTGGGAACAAGGTTGTAAGCATTGCGGCTGAAGTTCCCCAGAAATGATAATTCCCATTTTTCGTTAATGTCAAAGTTTAAAGCTCCCTGAATATCTGTGAATGAAGGTTTGTAATCTCCTTTTGTTTCGAGGCTGCCAAGCAGGTATTGATTTGATTTTTGTCTGATACCAAGCAAGTATGTCCACCTGGCGTCAGGTGAGATACCTTCAAGATGTAGATTGGCTCCTAGTAAACTAACCGAAGCTGAACCACCAAATTCAACAGGTTTTCTGTAGCGAATGTCAAGTACTGACGACATTTTGTCTCCATACCGTGCTTCAAAACCTCCAGCCGAAAACAATATTGAGGATACCAGATCTGAATTTAGGAAGCTGAGTCCTTCCTGTTGACCGGAACGAACAAGAAAAGGCCTGTATATTTCAACGTCATTTACATAGACAAGATTTTCGTCAAAATTGCCACCCCGAACACTGTATTGGCTGCTCAATTCATTGTTCGATGACACGCCGGGCATTGTCTTTACCAGCGATTCAATCGAGTTGCCTGTGAGCGATGGAATGATCGAAGAAACTTTGGGATCGATACGGGTAAGGGTTGAGGTTCGAATCCGAGAATCTTCGATGGTGATATTTGGCAGGAGTGTGGAGGATGATGCTAACTGTACATTCAAGGTTTTATGTTCACCTTGTTTAAGTGTTAACTGTTCAGAATATTTGCTGTATCCAATAAATGAGAAGGCTACATTGATAGGCTCCCGAGCCGGAACAGTCAACTCATATTGCCCTCTCCGGTCGGTAACAGTCCCGCCTGGCTGGCCAAAGATAGCCACATTTACGAGTTCGAGTGGTTTCCCATTAGCATCAGAGACTACCCCTTTGATGTGGGCAACGTCTTGTGCTACTGCAAAAAGAGCGCTGAATAACAAAGTAACAAAGAGTGCCGTTCGAAGTGAGAATGAATGGATCATGTTGATATGTGGGTGAATCGTCGGAAGATAACGTTGATTACAGCCAATTTATTTGTTTTTGTCAGGATTTTTCAATTTTCCATTTCTCACCGCCTTGATGAACCTGTACCATGCGCCTACATCAAAGATAGTGAGCGGGGTTGTTTGTCCTGCATAATAACTCCTTTTGATCTGATCGTCGACGCTTTGTTTGAAGGTCATGTTGCCATCCATGTCGATATCTCTTGCTGCAGCCCTGAGGGTGGCTTCAGGAAGGTTTTTTCGTGCCCTTTCAAGGTCGTCGTCGGGTACATCTGCATTTACAAAGGCTTCCTTGAACTGTTCCCTTGAAGGCCAGGGCATTACAGTAGTCTCGGGGAGCAGGATTGTATCGGTAGAGAGTTCAATATAAAGCAGATAATGGGCTGAACGAAGGGTGTCTGGGATTATGACCTTTCGTTCCTGAAAACCTATACCGGATACCCTTAACGTGTCACCTGTACGGGCTGGTATGGTAAAAAAGCCATTTATATCGGCAGCGCAACCAAAAGGTGTCGATACTATACGAATGGTTGCGAACGGAATGGCCTTTACACTGTCAGTCTCCGAAATATACCCTGCAATTTGTATAAGCCGGTCATTCGTCTGGGCGTTGAGTGAAGCGAGTGCAAGAAAAAGAATAATAGTACCCGTCGTTTTCCTCAGTAGCATTTGATTCATATGATGGTTCAACCGGTAAAGGTATGAAAATCCATGGTGTAAAAATCAGATGGATTGTCGAAGTGCCTCCATACAAGAAAACTGCCGCACCTTTAAGGTACGGCAGTCTGCTTTATTAAAAATCGTTAGAGATTACAGTTTGATGAGCCCCATCTTTTCAGCATCCTTCAGGCAGGCCATTATGCCTTTCTTGTTGATGTTGCGAATACCCTGAGCACTCACTTTAAGGGTAATCCATGCATCCTCTTCAGGAACATAGAATTTCTTGGTCTGCAGATTCGGATAAAACCTGCGTTTGGTTTTAATGTTAGAGTGCGAGACTCTGTTTCCGGTGATGACGCTTTTGCCGGTTATTTCACAAATCCTTGACATCGCTTTTCGTATTTTTTAGGTCTATAATTATCTGTCGGAAAAGGGAGTGCAAAATACGGTATTTTTTTCCAAAAATGCAAGCTGATCTAAAAAGATTTTTATTTCCGGTTCTTTGACGTTACAGAAACTATTTCCCATCTCTGAATGCAAATGACATGCTCTACAACCGTGTAACGGGAATGCATAAGTCGAGAATGAATTTATGCTCAGGATGTTGCCTGTGATCGTTGTGGTAGAGCTCATAGGAGCACCCTTCTCCCGGCTGGTAGCCACTGTCAACAAACCAGCGACACATGTCATTCCATGCTCTTTCAAAACCATCGACACCGATCTCAAACCTTCCAACGGCATATTTTCCGGCAGGTACAGTCAGCTTTCCGAATTCCCCGCTTACTTTCACATCATCTTCTACAGTGATGCATGCACTTTGACGCAACTTTTCGATTACTGTCACTTTAGGGTCATCATGATAAACCGTTACTGTTTTAAGGAATGGATTCGAAAGCAGACCACGAGGGCCGGCCCATTTCAAGAGTTTTTCGTAGGCTCCGCCAATTTTGTCGAAGGCACCGGTATGACGACAATATACCAAATTGAGCACCGGCATTTCTTTTACCTGAATGTTTTTTTGCATTTCCTGATCATTTATGTTTGAAACAGTGCAAAGGTAGATTGCGCCTTCCCCGAAGGATTGGCGATTCTTGCCATCAGATTGATGATTCTTGCTGATCGCCGGTCCGATATTTAGATTGACTGATGTATAGCGCTTTCTGAATTGTTGAGCGGACTCTGCATAAAAATCCCGGAAAGTCCGGCAAAAAACCGGATTGCTTGAGAAACCGCATTTCAAAGCAATTTCTGAGATGCTCAGATCGGGGTTGTTGATTAGTAGAGAGGCTGCCTTTTCAATTCTGATCCGTTTTAAATAATTGTTTACAGTTTCTCCTGTCAGGGCACTGAAAATCCGGTGGAAGTGGAATGGGGAGAAGTGAGCCGAGGAAGCGATGTCACAAAGCATCAAGGGTTGGTCAATGTTTTGATCGATATAATCCATCGCTTTGTTAATTCGTCCTATATAGGTGCGGCGTGAGTCAGCAGTATGGTCGCTCATGATGAGTTGTAATTTGCTAAGATCGCTATAAGTTGTCAATGGGAGTTGACTATAATTGCTATTTATTGCGAGAAATTGTTACTGGAACTTCGCCATAGTCGACAACAGCTCTTCCCTTCTGATGGGTTTGGTTATACAAATCACACAACCTGCATCTGTCATTCGGTTTAATTCCTCTGGTTGTGAGTAGGCCGTCTGCGCAATGATTACCTGATTCGGGTTGGACTTCATGATGCATCGGGTCGCTTCCACACCATCCATAACAGGCATTTTTATGTCCATTAGTATGATATCTGGCTTGATTGTTTCTGCTAGTTGAGTGGCTATTAACCCATTGGCAGCATGATGAATTTGTGCAACATGTTTTGAAAGCAAAGCTTTTAAGTACTCAAAATTGTAATATTCATCTTCTGCAATCAGCACGATGGCTTTTTTTAACCTATAATGTTTTCCCTCTGGGTTCTCTTTTTCGGGTCTGTTTTTAAGAATACAATTCTTAATAATCAGGTAGAATGTTGAACCTTCGCCCGACGACGATTTAACACTAATTGTGCCTTGGAGCAGACGGGCAATTCCCTGTGCAATACTGAGGCCCAGTCCTGTCCCTCCGCGGCTTTTTCCTTCCGCCTGAACAACCTGATAAAAACGATCAAAGACACGGCTCTGCTCTATGTCAGGGATTCCAATGCCAGTATCGGTGACATAGAATTTGATTTGGTCTGCTGTACAGGTATACCCAAAAGTAATGGATCCTTTATCAGTGAATTTTAATGCATTGGATATAAACCCTATGATGATCTGACGGATTTTCTCTTTGTCGGTTTCTACTATTGAATCGCGTTTTGGAAGGGCGCAATAAAAGCTGTAATTAAGCTTTCGACGAGTTACTTCGGGCTGAAAAGACTGGTATATATCTTCGAGAAGGTCGTTCAGACTGAATTGCGAGAGATGCAGCGGTATCCGCCCACTGTCGAGCCTGGAGATTTCCAGAACATCATTCACGATACCTAAAAGCTGATCAGAATTACTGTTGATGATGTCAACATATTTGTTTCTTTCCTCTTCTGTCAGATCAGCATCTTTAAGCAGGTCGGCAAACCCGGAAATGGCATTCATGGGTGTTCTGATTTCATGCGACATGTTGTTTAGAAATGCTGTCTTCAACCTGTCGCTCTCCTCGGCTTTTTCCTTGGCTGCCATCAGATCCGACTCCATTTGTTTTCTGATGGTAATGTCCTCTTTTAGTGCCAGAAAGTGATGGGTTTTTTGGTCATCAGAGGCAATTGGTGTTATAATGACACTTTCCGTAAAGAGGGTTCCATCCTTTTTTTTGTTGATTAGTTCTCCCCGCCATGTGAAACCTGCCTTGATCGTGCGCCAAAGATCTTCATAAATATTGGCTGATGTCAATCCTGATTTTAACAGCGAGGGATTCCTTCCTTTAACTTCTGCTGCCTGGTAGCCCGTAATCTCTTCAAAACGTTGATTTACATACTCAATGTTTCCATCAGCATCGGTAATCAACATACTTGTCGGGCTTTGCTCGATAGCAAGTGTCAGTTTTCGGTTTTCCTCTTCCATGACAACCCGGTTTGTGATGTCATGAATAATTGAAAAAAGAATGTCGCGACTATGCAGCGTAATCGCTGACTCATAGGCCTCCACCTTTCGGATTTCACCAGTCTTAAGCCGATGATTAAACACAAAGTAATGTTGTTTGCTTTTCCGTGTTTTCTGCATTACTGAGTATATCTCTCCGGTACTCAGTGTGTTAATCTGGCCAATATACATATTGAGCATCTCTGCCCGACTGTATCCATAGAAACTAACAGCTGCCGGATTTACGTCCAGAATATATCCGGTATCGGGATCCGACTGCATCATCACCACACTGTTGTTGTTGAACATTTGCCTGAATCGCAATTCACTCTCCCGCAAGTCGTTTTCCGTTTGAGTTCGCTGGGATGTTAATAGCCCCATGGCCATTTTGTCAGCTATTTCGCCAGTAAAATGAATCTCCTCCTGCGTCCATTTTCGACAATCACCCGTGTCTTCAAAACAAATGGTGCCTGCCAATCGACCTAAAACATTAATGGTTATATCCAGGGTTGATGTAATGTTGAATTTGTTGATGTAGTCGGAGTTGACAAATTCAATCATTCGCTCATCGGTGCAAACATCCGAAGCGTCAATAATCCTGCCTATTCCCATACTTTTAAAGTATTCAGGGTATTGTTTCATGAACATGACCTCACCCCTGGAATGAATGTCTTTGCTCGTTGTGTATCGGTCAAGGCACAGCAATTGACCTTCTGTTTCATTACCAAGCCAAACAGAAGCGTATTCAACTTCCATGGCAAGAGCCGACTTTTTGGTTATGAGCTTAATAAATTCCTGAAGGTCAAATTGGTTTACACCGGGATAGTTCGAAAGTTCAGTCAAGGCAGCCTGTTGACGCTGTAACATTTTAATCGATGATGCAAGGTCACGGGCTGTTTGTCTTCGCTCGGCGATATAGTTGGCTTGCTGTAGATTGTGAAATGCAGATTCTGATAATTGATTGGCAATCAGTTGAAGTGTCGCTGCAATTTTCGCAAACTGTCCTGAAGTCATTCGCGTTGCGCATGAAAGTATTTTTTTTACTGCCAGTTGATCATACCCAAGTTTTGATGTATGTGCTATCATTTTTTTCTCATCATCATCACTTGTGATTACTTGTCCGATCATCCAGTAAGCAATGGTCTTTTTACCCAGATGTATCCGTGTGGCGGCGTCAAGAAGTCCGCCATTCATACAGTTTCGGATGGCGATGCCTGATTCTTCCGATAGTTTTCCCAGTGTTGCATCACTCAACGTGCATAATTCATGCCCCTCCTTTGTGGTGCGAACTTGTTTGCAGAACTCGCAAAAATTGCTGGGCAACGTGATAGGCTCTCCCTCAGGGCTGATAATCACTGACGCCAGACCGACAGATTCTGCGAAAGCATCTTGAATTTTTTGAATTTCTTCTAAGTCGAAGATGTCAGTAAACTTTACTTCCATATCGCTTATATTGATCGATTTCGCCAGTTGATGCTGGATAACAGGCCGATTTATCAGGTGGCCGGATTCACTCCATGTCGTCAGACTATAAGCCATATCGCTTATGTTGATTATCAGGATTTCCTCAAACTGTCGGATTTTTATATTGTAATGTGTGAGATCGTCATTTTTTTTAACAAATTCTGCGGTTATTCGAATTGCCTTTCTCTGGTCATCGTGGCTCCTGCTATGGAGAAACTCTTCAATTAATTCATTTTTGAACAGTTTATTGAAGTTCAAATCTAACAAGTCCTCCCTGGGAAAGTCCAGCATGAGGCAAGCCAGTTGATTGGCATCAAGTATTTTTCCAAAACCATCGATAACCAACATTCCATCGGAGGCCTGCTCAAATAGTACCCGGTAGAGGTGGTCTTTGGGTGCAATAGCGGGGGAAGTCATAGCTTTTGTTTCGAAGGCGCATGGATGCGCGTTTTTGGCGTTTATTGGTTCGTTTTTGCAAATGCCCCTGATTGCAGGTATATGTCACTGTTTATTCTTAATAAACACGTTTTTAAGCCCATTTTTTTCTAGTTCAAGATCATATTTATCGGCGAGGAGCATAATTTTTTCTGCTTTCTCGCTTCCTGATAATTTCATGAGGTTTACATCTCTTTCCGCTAAACGGGTTGATAGCTCTTCCCAGAAGGTAACGTCATCATACTCTTCAAGAATTTTATCAAATTCTTCAGAGGCTTTTTCTGTAAAGCTATATCCGCCGGTTGCTTCGTTCAGTACCGTATGTTCTGTCAGTCCCTGTCTGGTAAATTGTTCAAGAATAGTCTGCTCCAGGTCATTGAACGGGCCTGACTCATCATCTTCGAGATGTGCAGTCGTGATCCATCCTGCCATATAAATCGATGCAATAAGTTTTTCGCATTGATCATCAGAAAGTTCTATGGAAATTATTTTTTTCATCTTGGCCAATTATCATGTTCCGAGCAAATATAAATAGTTTTTATCAGGAACCTATGAATAGCGGAAAAAAACAACACCGGGCAGGTTCAATTGACCTGCCCGGTGTTATATGATGGTGTGATAACAGCAACTATTTGCCCGAATTCAGTTTCTCAAGAATTCTGATCCTTTCGTCAAGCAACGTATCAATATCTTCTTCCGGTAGGTTACCTTTGGAAAGGATTGAGTCTATCTGAACCAACCTTCTGGTAAAAGCACCTACTTCAACCTGTGTTGCCTCTTTTACAACTGGTTCCGGAAAGGCGGTTTTTTTAGCTTCATCCAATGCATCGGAGTCTTCACCCAACTGTTCACTCAGATTTTTAACCAGTCCTGCGATCATTTGTTTAAACGGGATACCGATGTTTCTGAGGGCCTCACCTGCGGATGGATCTTTCTTCATCATCTCAAAATTCTGAATCAAAAAGTCCATGCTCTGACGCATGTTTTGATCCATTCCCTCAAATTCACCCGGCATTTCTCCCCTGTCGCGCAACTTGCGAAAAAGGGAAATCAGTTTCTCCAGATTACGTTCAAATTCCTGTTGTTCATTATCCATAATGCAACGATGAATGATTGTTATTTTTTCATTTCTATGGCAAAGTGCTTGTAGAAATGGGCAATTGTTTCAATCCCCTTGTAAAAGTTTTCGAGTGGAAAGTTCTCGTTCGGCGAGTGAATGGCATCCGATTCCAGTCCAAATCCCATAAGCAATGATTTGATCCCCAGTACCTGCTCGAATGTACTGATGATTGGAATACTTCCTCCACTGCGGGTAGGAATGGGAAGTTTCCCGAAGGTTTCCATATAGGCCTTATCGGCGGCTTTCCAGGCCGGCATGTCGATAGGAGCTACATAGCCTTGTCCGCCATGTAGATCGGTAACTTTTACCTTTACGTACGGAGGTGCAATTTTCATAAAATGCGCTTCAAACAGCCTGCTTATTTTCTTATAATCCTGATTGGGAACTAGTCGCATCGAAATTTTTGCATAAGCCTTCGATGGGAGTACTGTCTTGGCTCCTTCGCCTGTATACCCGCTCCACATACCGCATACATCAAGGGTTGGCCTGATGCCCGTTCTTTCGGTGGTGGTAAATCCTTCTTCTCCCCATTCCTGATCTATGCCGATGGCCTTTTTATAATTTACGAGGCTAAAAGGAGCTTTCGCCATGGCCTCCCTTTCCCCGGTGCTTACCACCATTACATCATCATAGAAACCAGGGATGGTAATCCTGTTTTTTTCATCATGCAGGGAGGCGATCATCTTCGCAAGTATATTGGCAGGGTTTGCAACGGCTCCGCCAAAAATCCCTGAATGGAGGTCACGGTCTGGTCCGGTGACTTCTACCTCAAGGTAGGCTAACCCGCGCAGACCCGCGGTTATACTTGGTATATCAGTGGCAATCATGCCGGTATCTGATACAAGGATGACATCAGCCTGCAGCATTTCCTTATGTGCCTCACACCATGCTCCCATGTTGGGTGACCCAATCTCTTCTTCACCCTCAATCATGAATTTGACGTTGCAGTTCATTTCCCCTGACTGCATCATAAGCTCAAAAGCCTTGGCATGCATGAAACTTTGCCCTTTATCATCATCGGCGCCCCGTCCCCATATCCTGCCTTCCCTGATCTCGGGTTCGAAAGGCTGCGAATTCCATAGATTTATGGGGTCGATGGGCATAACGTCCATGTGAGCATAAATCAAAATGGTAGGATACAAGGGGTCGATGATCTTCTCACCATATATTACCGGATTACCTGGTGTTTCATATAGCTCTGCCTTGTCGGCACCGGCGGCGAGCAAGACCTTTTTCCAATACCCGGCAGCCTTGTACATGTCGGGTTTATGGTCAGCTAATGAGCTAATTGAAGGGATGCGAAGCAATCCGAATAATTCCTCGAGAAAACGGTCTTTATTTTGTTCAATATAAGATTTAATGAAATCCATGATGACAATTTTAATGTTAAGATGCAAAAATAGGGTTTTTCCTGTGCGCAGTGATGAACTGATTTAGGTAGATCATATTCATTTCGGGCTGGACAAAGGCTTTTATGCTTGTTGGAATTTTTTTGGCTTTAGCCTGAATGATTTATTTAGGGTTGAATATCAAGCGGGAAAACCAGGTCAGCTTTTTCAAAACAGCGCGAAGAGACTTTTTCCCCGTCAAATTCCAAATAACTAAACCACGATATCCAGTCACCGATGTTGTAGTAGTTGGACTGCCCGAAGGTCAGGTGTACGGGCAGGTGCCAGTGACCAAAAATGAAGTTGTCGATTTCAGGGTGCAGTTGGTGCATCTCTTCCGTGAAGCGCGGCAGTCGTTCTGCTCTCAGCCATAAATCATTGTTGTAACGTCCTTCGGCCTCTTCCTTTCCTTCACGGGCAATGTTGGCATAACGGCTTCTGCGTGACCAAAACAAGGCAATTCGAAAAGCCAGATCAGGATGAATTTGCCGGAAAAGCCATTGGTTGATTGGTGAACCAAATACGCTCTTTAGAAATTTATAACCCTGATCGCCTGAACCAAGGCCATCACCATGTGCCAGGTAAAAGGTCTTGTCTCCTATTTTTTTGGTAACAGGATCGCGGTACATGCTGAACCCAAGTTCTTCTTCAAAGTAGTTGAAGGCCCACATGTCATGGTTTCCCCGGAAGTAATGAACCGGGATTCCATTTTTCACCAGATTGGATAAGGCTCCCAGCAGGATAGTATAACCCCGGGGAACCACCTGATGGTATTCAAACCAGAAGTCAAATAAATCACCCATGATGTACAATTCCTGTGCAGCAGGGGCAATATACTCCAGCCATCTCACAAAACGGAGTTCACGTTCAAGGCTTTTGGTTCTGTCGGGAATTCCGAAGTGATGATCTGACGTGAAGTAAATTTTTTTTCCTGAGGTTAAGTCCATCAATTTAAATATGCGTATTGAAAGTGTTAAGTGTATGCGATTTAAAATCAATAGTGGGATGAATACATCCCGCGTTATTTCGTCTTATCTTCAAATGATTTTAGGATGTCTTTAGCGCTTTTAGCAAAATGATCAACCCTGTTGCCAATATATCTGGTGGAGAAATCACCCGTCAGGGCACTGTGTCCGGTAAAGTGTCTTCCGGGGTATACAAGCATAAAACTGGTTTTTTCAGCCATTTTTTCAACCCGCTCCAGCAGGGCGTTCTGTGATACGCTATAGGCGACGGTATCAAAACGGGGTATTATCATTACAATGATGTCGTTGCTAAGAATGTCATGCTGAATATGCTCAAATGATTCCCACCCAGGGAAAGAATTGTAGGCAGGCGTCTGACCGTTTTTTGTTTGGTGAAGCCAGTTTTTAATCGCGCTCTCTGTGGCAGCCGATGCATACAGCAGCAATTTCATACCTTGATCTGAGGCCAGTTGCATAATGTTAGTAAGGAGTGATGAAATGCTTTTATCCTTTTCAATAAAGGGAGGCATAAAGAGCAGAAGCCGGTTGTGGATATTGATAGGTGACATTAATCCGCTGACATAAACGGTTTGGCTTGTCTGATCAATAATGTATTGCATCGTCTTGCCAAACAATATGTCAGTAAGTCTGTTACGACCCGAAAAACCAATAATCAGATCTGTTGCAAAGACTTCCGTGGTTGCGCGTTTAATTCCACTGGCCACATTCTGGTCAATGGTACACTTCAACTCCAGCTTATAATCTGCTGCTGCCCGGTGTTGTTGAAGTTTCTCGAGCGATTTGCTCGTCTCCAGTAGCTTTCGCTCTGCTTCTTCATTATCGATTACAACCGCAAGGCCTGTTATCGGTGTCGTGTTGCGGGGTATGTGCATGCTGATAGCTAAATCAAGTAAACGTTCCATCGTAACAGGATTTGCCAGCAAAACAACAAACTTTTGTTTCCGGTTGTTGAGGGCGGTATCAACATCGGCTGTTGCCGATTCGATGGCAACTTTCTTGGCTGCTGCCTCAGTGATGATGGAAGAGATCAGACAGGTGACCAGAATAAGCAATATGATAGCATTCTGTTCTCTGACATCTACGATTTTGTTTTCGATCCCAACAAGGATTATGGCCAGTGTAGCTGCTGCTCTTGCCGTGCTGAGCCCAAACATCAGTTGCCGCTGCGATCGGCTGTATCGCAGGATTGATGCAGTTATCCATGCAGCAACCCATTTGGAAAAGATCGCCACAGCAATGAGAATTCCTGCAACAAACAAGAGATCAAGTCCCCTGAATATCACTCTCAGATCAACCAACATCCCGACGCTGATCAGAAAAAATGGGATAAAGAGACTATTGCCGGCGAACTCAATCCTGTTCATTAGCGAAGAGGTCGCGGGAATCAGTCGGTTCAGTGCTAACCCCGCAGCAAAGGCTCCTATGATGGGCTCAAGTCCGGCCAATTCAGCCAAAAATGCACAAAAAAACAATACTGACAGTACGTATATGTAATGGGAATGCTTCTCTGCCTCAAGTTTACTGAAGAACCATGCCGAAATGCGCGGAATGAGGTACAATACCACCACAAGAAACAATCCGAAACTGATGATTAACCTTGGCCAAAGCAGAGCTGCATTTCCTGCTGTGTTGTATCCTACGATGACAGCCAGCAGGATAAGTACCGCCGTATCAGTAATGATCGTACCCCCGACTGTCACTTCAACACTTTGATTACGGGCAATCCCCATCCTGCTGACAATCGGGTATGCAACAAGGGTATGGGTGGCGAATAAACTGGTTGTAATTAAGCTCGCGCTAACGCCATAATCCAGTATGTAGCGACAGACCGGATAGCCTATCAGCATGGGGATAAGAAATGTCATTGAACCAAACAATATGCTCTTGTAACGTGTCTGCCTGAAGGAATTCATATCTAACTCCAATCCGGCAATAAACAAGATGTATAGCAATCCAATGGTACTGAAAAGCTCTATCGCTGAATTCCGTTCAATCAGGTTCATGCCGTGAGGCCCGATGATTACCCCGCTGATGATCAATCCGATGATGCCGGGAATGCGCATTTTGCGCAGGAGTATGGGCGAAAGGAGTATGATAAACAGGATGACAGCAAACATCAGCACCGAGTTTTGGAACGGCGGATTAAACTCATGCAAAAGTTTGTTATAGAAAATCTCCATTTACGACCCTATAATTATGCAAAAGTAATCATCCTTTTAATATAGTCAGGTTTCCTTATGTGGTTCTACCGGAATCTGGGTGAAAGATATAGCGTTGATTGTGTTTTCTCCGGTGATTTCTGAATGATTCTTTAAGGTTCAACAGCCTGTTTCTCTGTAAGAATCAACGGCTATACGGAATTTCTCTTTAACCAATGGTTATTGCCTGGTAAAGAAGTGTTTAAATCATAATTGTTTGCACTGTGCCACCGCGTCCACCATAGTGATCAGACAGAATTGCTTCCAGCATTGTACTGGCATAGAATTTTATTCCCGATATAAAACTGTTGGAGGAGTCCCTTAACAAACGACAGTGTTTCTGCCCCGATTTTGAGGAGTCAAAACTCTCTGATATGTTCACACCACTAAAATTGTGCCAAAAATTACATACAGTTATCTTTCCTTCATATAAAATATACTCCATAATTACTACAACAATATGCAATACATAAGAAAAAGCTATCTTTGACCTAACTTTGGTCTATCTTTGGTCCCTCTTGGGTGTATTTTAGACCTGCAAATAACACATAATCAATTGCTTAAAAAATGGATTTTTGTGACAGTAAGTTACTTAAAAAATTTTAAAAAATGTGTAAATTTTTTTTAAAGGGATCGAGTAAGGTGTAAAAACATGTACTATATGTGGAATATTGTTTAAATTGTGGAAAACGACGAAGGCGAAAATCTGCTTCTGATTTCGTGCAGGAAATTTGGCCGGAGGTAAAATTGTCCGATCAGTTAAAGCCCTCTGTTAAAGTTTCCTCGCCTGCAAATTTATTATCTTAAACAATGGTTGGTTAAGTAACAGAATGGCTTCTCCCGGTTCTGCAGGGAATTGAATGCAAGAATACGTTCTATTTGTCGGATGAATAATTAACTACCTGCAGAATGTGTTAAATTTCGTCCTTCAGGTCTGAAGGTTATGCTAAAAGAATCCTGCCCATTCATAATCTGGTCTTCAGCGTGAATCACGCAACTCTCAGGAAGAACCCCATAGCTACCGTTTGAACATGAAATAAGCCTCCGCTTTGCGGAGGCTTATTTCATTATTTCCTGCAAATTTTAAAAGCTGTAAATAATACCTGCGTTGATCGATAAACTGTTAAAGGTAACAGATGGCTTCAAGTCCTTCGAAGGCTGGTTTGGATTATCTTTCCAGTTGGTATCGAACTCATCCACAAACTCTGTCTCTTTTTGTGAAACTGTTAGTGAACTTAATTTGTCTGATCCCTGCTCGGTGTACTCAACCATTGTCCTTTTCGTGGGCCACGTTTTTATATACTGAAAATCAATTTCTCCAAATGCCGAAAGTCCATCTGTAAGCGACAAGGTCGTTCCAAGACCAAAATCAGCTCCCCAAGAGGGATCCGTTTCAAATTCGAATTTCTGATAAGCTCCAAAGGTTGGATAATAATTTGTTATGTTAGTGCTTCCATTCAATGTGATATCACTTTCAAGAGTTGAGAACATCAACAAAGCACCAAGCTTCATATAGGGTTTTATTTTCCCCGTTTCTGACCTAATTACTAAAGCAGGATTGATAAAGATGGCACTTCCGGTAAACTGTTCTATGGTCTTCTGATTTACAAAAAAATTCATGTAATACTCGTATGTTTCATTTTTATAAGATTCATACGCTAAGGTTGATTTAAATTTTTTGAAGACACTGACCTGAAAGCATAGTCCCGGTATTGCTTTCGTAATACGGGTACCAAGCGTAAATCCAAAACGGGCACCTTTGCCGAAATTGTTATCAACCTCTTTGAAATTGGATTGGTAAGTTGTTGAATCACCATTGTTGATGTAGCGGATATTGTCGCTTCGAAGACTAATCTTCCCCGGAGCAATGTCCACTCCCAAACCTCCATACAAACTGAAATAAAAACTGGATTCCTGAGCATTTGTGCAAATTGCCGCTAAGGCAATGATCATTGTTATTAAGCTTTTTTTCATGGTTTAATTAATAGGGTTATTTGATTTTCTGGTCTCTTACTTGGTTAGTTGTCTTTTACTGTCACAAAAATACAAAAAAGTATTAATGTCACAATGGGCTACCGCCATATTGAATGAGATTATTGGCAGGTTATCTGCGCGCTTCGGCGACAAGTTAATTATGTTATTTGGTTGTCAGCTATCAATTATTTGCCCTCAAGGTTATTGGTCAGCAGCGGAAATCTGAGGCCATGCCGGATAAGTTTTTATCCTGTACATTAGTAGGCTGATCCCGGTGAAAACACTGAGAGGACAGGTTCCTGGCAGGGAAATAAAACAGGCTGCTGAAGCATGTTCAACAGCCTGATGGCACACTACTGCCATTGTTAGAAATTAATTGTCAAAAACTAAAGGAGACCTCACCGGTTATAAACCTTCCGGGGTTTACTGAGCCCTTGCTTTCGTAGTATTTTACGTCGAATAAATTCTGAACCGAAAAGCTTGCCCATATCGTATTCCATACTTTACCCGAAATTTTGGTGTCAACCTGAAATACGGAGGGGTACTTGTAGGCGAACAGGTAAGTGTCGTCGAAACCATTGCTGTCGTTAATCCACATACTGTCGGTGTATTTGCAATAGGCGGCTGCCTTGATGCGACCAACGTTGATGTTCACACCAGCCGAGAAGATGTGGGGAGCCACATCTGTCAGAAATTTGCCGGTCAAATTGAAATCAACTAATGGGTTGACTACTTCATAGTCTTTGATCTGCGAGTGTGTGTATGCATAATTGGCAAATATCATCAGCCAGTTTAGCGGCTGGGTGCTTAATTCTGCTTCGAAGCCGTATATTTCTACCTTACTTATGTTCTCGCGTCTTGAAACGGGGTTAATGGCATAGCCCATGTCGATGGTCTGGCCTGTACTGGTGTAATACATGAAATCATGCCCCATTGAATAATAGCCACTGGCTGCAACTCTCAGGTATCCAAACAGGCGTGAATCGAAACCCAGTTCCAGATTGTCAATGGTCTCGGGTTTGAGGTTAGGGTTGGCAATCTTAAAACCGCCCCGGATACGTCCCGACCGGCACATATCGTCGAGGATGGAAGGACGGAAGCCTCTTGAATATCCTGAGTAGACGCGGGTTTCAATAGTTGGCTTATATTGCAGACCTATCTTGGGGCTAAGGGCTGTCCATGTGGTTGTTTCTATTGCATTTATTTGGTAGGGCGCCATGAAGCTGTTGATTTCTGAAGGGTATTCAATAGAGAATTCACCACCATGGAAGTGGGCATAATCGAATCGAAGTCCTGCTACCAATCGGGCTTTACCGCCGAGGAAGGAGTATTCATCCTGAATGTATGCTGCACCGAAATCCATCTGCCCCCGATTGATGATTTTATCGGTTGAGGTATAATAGATATCAGCTGCATCGACTGCACCCTGACGCAGGTCAATCCCGGTCGTAACACGGTGGTTGGGCCATAATTCGGTAGAGGAGTTAAGCAGCAGACCCAGGTCAGATCTTTTTGAGTCTACATCGTAGAAAGTGTAGCTGTTGTCGCGCATGTACTCGTTTACCTTTGCATAGTTTTCAATCAGTGCAAATGCTGTAGCCGCGATATCGGTTTTTCCGAGCCTGTCGCGATAGCTGGCCCTGAAATGACGGGTATCATGGTCGGTTGAATTGCCATCGGGCTGATACACTTTTTCGCCCGAACCGCGCATGTCGTCATATACCTTTACATCAACCTCAAGGCTCCTCACCCGACTGAAGTCATAGCCCAGCCTTAAGCCACCCATTATTTCATGCATCTCGGATTTTGTGGTGTAACGGGTCTGTTCAACCTTAGGTTGGACGACATAACCGTCGCTGCGACGGGCAAAGCCATTCAACGACCAGTAAAAGCCGGTGCTGTCGTTGGGCTTTGTTCTTCCACTTAACGATAATCGCGCAGCGGGAGTATTGAAGGAGCTGTATTCTGCTGCAAAGTGTCCCTCAAGTTTTTTGCTTGGCTTACGGCTGATGATGTTGATGATGCCACCCATTGCACTTCCACCGTAGAGCGCCGACCCCGGCCCTTTAATCACCTCAATCTGTTCAATCTGGTCGGTGTTGAGCAGGTTCCAGTTGACACTACCACCATCGGTCTTATTGATGGGGATGCCGTCGAAAAGTACCAGTGTACGGGATTGCTCTTTTCCGCTTAGACCTCTCATCGATACAGTTGATTTGGGGCTAAGCACGCCAAACGATCGACTGATCTGAACACCTGGAATATAAGCAAGCAATTCATCTGAACTGGATGTTGGAATATTGCTGATCTGGATGGGGTTCAATGTGTTGATGCGGGCGGGAACATCGGTAAGCCTGTTTTCCGTGCGTGTGGCTGTAATCACCACCGGCTCGGCAACAAGTGCTTTGGCCTCCAGAGCAAAGTTCACGTGCAAAGGCTTCCCGCTTTTGAATGTCACCTTTTTTGAGACTGATTCATAACCCAGATATGAAGCAGTAAGAGTCAGCAGCCCGCTGGCAGATGCTTCGATCCTGAAGAGACCTTCGCTGTTGGTTGTGGTTCCTTCCTGCGCTCCCCACATCACTACTGCTCCGGAGAGCGGTTCTCCGCTGTTGTTGTCGGTGATGCGTCCTGTGATTTGACCGTAAACTTCGTTGAAAAACGTCAGGACGACAAGGATCATGGCCAGTTTGCCAATTGTTTTCATAGATTCAGGGTTGAACTTTTACGGCAAAATCGATGGTACCTGAAGCGTCAACATCTGAGCGCAGGACTTTAATCAGGCCAATTTTTCCGTTGGCGGTTTTGAAGGGGAACACCCAGCCGGCGGTGGCATATTTGTATTTACGGCGCCCCCACACGTCGTCGTATTGTTTGATGAGGAGGCTGTCGTTGGTGGCTTTGTCGAAGGCATCAGGAGTGGTCTGGGATACGTAATCGTATTTGGTGTAGTTGAGGGTTGTCCAATTCCCAATGACCGGGTAATGGGTCAGTGCATCCTGATCGCCCGGTGATGAGAAGGTGGGAGAAGGTTTGCCTGCATCATTGTAATAATAGACCAGTAAATCAATATCCGACTGACGGACAGTAGCTTCGGCATCGGTAAGCACTTCGCCGGTTTCAACGTCGAAATAATGGGGCCCGTTGATGCCCTGGAAGCTGAGTGTCACCAACGGCCATGTGACAATTGATCCGAAAGATGAAATGGTATCCTTAAGTATCGTTAGTCCTGCCGAGGCAAAATCACGTTTTTCGGTCATCACAGTGAAGGTCCAGTTTTCTTGTTGCCAATCACTTTTATAGAAACCAATGATGGTGTCGAGGTTTTCCTTCCACAATCCGAAGTCCATCATAGTTTTCTTTTGGTCGTTATATGTTATAGTGGCTACCAGGTTGGTTATTTTCGTACCGTTTCCATTTAGGATTAGTCTGAAAAACATAAGTGTCCCTTCACCAATGGTGTCACCATTTGTAACAACACCCTCGCCTGTGGCGATCTGTAACGTTGGCAGGGGGGTGGCATCATCTTCGCTACAGGAAATCAAAAACCCTGAGCACAGCAATATGACGAAAAATAGAATTGCCCGCATAATGGATAAATAGCTGAACCGGTTCCTGCTAAGAAGACCGGTTCAGTGTGTTTTATTTGTTATTGCTGAACCTTCAGGTCGAAAGTCACTTTACCGTCTTCTGTTCCTTCAACTGATACGACTTTTAACAGACCGTATTTCCCGTTTTGGAACAGCAGGGCGTATACCTCATCGGCGTTCAGCTTTTTTGCTTTCCTCAACTTGTTCTCATTATCAAATTTTGTCAACATCAGGTCGTCGGTATTGGCGGCATCATATTCGGCTGTTGTAATGTCAGTCTTTACGAAGTAAGTGCGATTCTGTGTTGTATAGAATTCAGGGGCATGGTCACCGGTGAAGATTCCCGAGATGTTTGAGCCAGGTGCTGCAAGAGTCATCAGGTTCTGGTGTTCAGGTGTGTCCTCATAAAAGCAGAAGATGTCAATCAGTGCCTGATTTTCAAATGCTCCATCGATGTTATAGGTGACTCCTGTGGATGCACTCATTAAACCATTGTCGGCGGTATCGTTCTGAGCACCCAAAACGACACCTGAATAGAGTGTTATCAGATTGGTGCGGCTTAATACCAGTGTCTTCGACAGTGAATGACCTGCGGCATCACTGATTTCAAATTTCCATGCTTCAGTTGCCGGGAGTCCTTTAACAATAAAGAGCTCCATGTTGAGTCCCGGTACGCTGATCGTGGTATCTTTAATCACCTGGCCGTTGGCTGAGATTTTTAAACGGGTCAGGTTGTCACTTCCATTGCTGGTAAATCCGAGTCCAACTTTGATGGTATCGTTGTATAACAAATTCACATCCTGCCAGGTGTAGCCGGCATCGGTTTTGAACGTGATGACCGGGCTGCCGTTATCGATGGTCTCATCATCTTTCGAACAGGAGGTAAAGAGGGTGGCTGAGAGAAACAGGATCACTGCCGGGAGTAAAAGTTTTTTGAACATGGTGGTGTGTTTTTCGAATTGGATAATTAATGGATGTTGCAAATTTATAACACGTTTTCGGATATGCAAGAGGATGCATAACCTTAAACAAAAAAACCCGTCGGATATCCGACGGGTTTTGAGGTCTCAAGCGGATTCGAACCGCTGTAGAAGGTTTTGCAGACCTCTGCCTAGCCACTCGGCCATGAGACCAGATTGAAACTGGGGTGCAAAGATAATGAACCGACCTGAAACCTCCAAATGTTTTGTTTCGGGTTAGCTTTCAGTCTCTTTAATCCATAGGATTTGTCAGCTACACCATTCAAAATATCTTGTACCTTTGCCGGTTGCGATCCCCGTATGATTCTACAGTTATAAAGAACTCAAATATAGTTTGTAATGAACGATACGCCACTTCCAGCCGCGAACAGTACCAACACTACTGACCCTACCCGCTCGCTTAATTTCATCGAAGAAATTGTTGAAGCCAACCTTCGGGATGGTAAAAATGATCGTCGTGTGCATACCCGGTTCCCGCCTGAACCAAATGGTTACTTGCATATCGGCCACGCCAAGTCGATCTGCCTGAACTTCGGATTGGCGAAAAAATATAATGGCAAGACCAATCTTAGATTCGATGACACCAATCCCACGAAGGAAGATGTTGAATATGTCGACAGCATTAAAGAAGATGTCCATTGGCTTGGCTTTAATTGGGAGGGGCATGAATTGTATGCCTCTGACTACTTTGACCAGCTGTATCTATGGGCCGAGAAACTGATTCTTGATGGGAAAGCGTATGTTGACGATCAACCGGCCGAAACTATTAGCCGTCAGCGGGGAACAGTTACTACTCCCGGTGTTGAGAGTCCTTTCCGCAACAGGAGCATTGATGAGAACCTGACCCTCTTTCGCAGAATGCGTGATGGCGGATTTCCTGAAGGCTCATGTGTGCTGAGGGCGAAAATCGACATGGCTCATACCAACATGTTTTTTCGCGATCCAATCCTCTATCGGATTAGTTATTCCTCCCATCACCGTACCGGAACAAAATGGTGCATTTATCCCATGTATGACTTTGCACATGGGCAGAGCGATTATCTGGAAGGGATCACTCACTCCATCTGTACCCTTGAATTTGAAGTACACCGCCCCCTGTACGATTGGTTTCTTGATCAGTTGACTGACACCGAATACCGTCCCCGGCAGATTGAATTCGCACGTCTCAACCTTACCTATACCGTGATGAGTAAGCGGAAGCTGCTCGAACTGGTAAAGAATAACTTTGTAAGTGGATGGGATGACCCCCGGATGCCAACTATCTGCGGACTTCGTCGCCGTGGGTATACCCCCGAATCAATACGTGCCTTTGCCGACCGTATTGGTGTTGCCCGGCGCGACAATGTGATCGATGTAGGATTGCTCGAATTCTCGGTACGTGAAGACCTGAACAAACGTGCCCGCCGGGCTCTTGCTGTTCTAAATCCTGTTAAGCTTGTGCTTACCAATTACCCGGGAGAGCGGACCGAATACCTCAATGCCGTTAATAATCCCGAGAGGCCGGAAGAAGGCACCCGGCAGATTCCGTTTACCCGTGAGCTGTTTATTGAACGGGAAGACTTTATGGAAGATCCCCCAAAGAAGTTTTTCCGGCTTTTCCCGGGAGGAGAGGTGAGACTGAAATATGGCTACATCATCAGGTGTGATGATGTGGTGAAAGATAATTCCGGGATGATTACAGAAATCAGATGCACTTGCGATATGGAGTCGAAAACTGGCGGTGCTACCTCTAACCGTAAGGTGAAGGGTACGATCCACTGGGTGTCGGCTGTTGAAGCCGGTGAAGTGGAGGTAAGACTCTTCGACAGGCTGTTTAAGGCCGTTGATCCGGATAATGTACCTGAAGGTTGCGACTGGAAAGATGGCCTCAATCCCGATTCTCTGAAGGTTGTGAGGGCATTTGTTGAGCCTGCTTTACTCGATGCACAGCCGATGGAGCATTACCAGTTCGAAAGGATAGGGTATTTTAATGTTGATTCCGACAGTCAGCCCGGTGCCATGGTGTTTAACCGTACCGTTGCGCTAAAAGATACATGGGCAAAGATGTCGGGGGAGTAGGGGCTTCGTAGGCGACATAAAACCCTTAAAGAAGGTTTCTTGTTAACCTTCGGTGAAAGTCAATTGTTTTTTCCTTCGGTGGTGAATTTCATTTGCCTGATTCCGGGGGCTTTCGTGTATTGTTTGCTGAGGGAGTCATGACATAATGAACAGGCTGACCATGAGTAATTCACCAATTGCTTTAATTTCACGGTTTTTCGTTGTTTAGGCGAAAATTAATTCTTCCTGTTAAACTCATCTCAAGTATTCATTGTATTGCTGACCATCGCTGCGCCTTTATGTTTCTGAGGGCTAATAATTTGTTTATTGTAAATTACAGGCCAAAAACATTTGGATAACAAGAATCGCGTAATCTGAAAATTGTTTACACTTTGGTTTTGGTTATTGGCGTTAGTTACAACAAGAAACCTCTCCTGTTACGGTTAAATACATAGGATAATCCATGAAAAAAACATACCTTTGCATTATCCTATAAATATAGTTAATTTATTGAATATGAGTGACGAAGAAAAAAGTTTACTGGCTGTGGAGACCTATACTGCCGACAACATTCAGGTGTTGGAAGGGCTTGAGGCTGTCAGGAAACGTCCGGCCATGTACATTGGCGATATCAGTGTGAAAGGGCTGCACCACCTCGTATATGAAGTTGTCGATAATTCTATCGATGAAGCTATGGCTGGATATTGCGATGAGATTTCAGTTACAATTCATCAAAATAATGCTGTTTCTGTGCGCGATAACGGTCGTGGTATTCCGGTCGACTGGCACGAAAAGGAACAACGTTCGGCTCTGGAAGTGGTGATGACTGTACTTCATGCCGGTGGAAAATTCGATAAAGGCTCCTATAAAGTTTCGGGCGGATTGCATGGCGTAGGTGTGTCTTGCGTTAACGGGCTCTCTTCAACGCTGGAGGTGAAAGTCTATCGTGATGGCAAGATTTATTTCCAGCGCTATCATGAAGGTAAACCGGTTGAAGCGGTCAAGGTGATCGGCGAATCCACAACTACGGGTACCGAGGTTTATTTTGAACCCGATGGCACCATCTTCACCACGCTACTATACGATTTTGAAATATTGGCCAGCCGCATGCGTGAACTGGCTTATCTGAATAAAGGAATACGCATCTCTCTTACCGACGAAAGGAATTTCCAGGAAGATGGTTCACCTGTACGTACTGATTTTTACTCAGAGAACGGATTGGTTGACTTTATCACTTACCTTGATGAGACGCGTGAAAAGCTTATCCCTGATCCCATCTATCTGGAAGGTGAGCGCAACAATACCCCCGTTGAACTGGTCATGCAGTACAATACGTCTTTCAGCGAAAACCTTCACGCTTATGTTAATAATATCAATACCCACGAAGGTGGTACTCACCTTGCCGGCTTTCGCCGCGGGCTTACCCGTACACTAAAAGCCTATGCCGAAAAGACGGGGATGCTGAAAGGGTTGAAATTTGATATCTCGGGCGATGATTTCCGCGAAGGGCTGACTGCCATCATCAGTGTAAAGGTAGCCGAACCCCAGTTTGAGGGGCAGACAAAGACGAAGTTGGGCAATAGTGAAGTGATGGGTATTGTAGACGCTCTGGTGAGTGAGGTGCTCAATATCTATCTTGAAGAGCACCCAAAGGAAGCCCGCACCATCGTCAATAAGGTGATACTGGCTGCAACCGCACGTCATGCAGCACGAAAGGCCAGAGAGCTGGTACAGCGAAAAAATGTGCTCTCCGGGTCAGGTTTGCCTGGTAAACTGGCCGACTGCTCGGAACGTGATGCTGCTTTGGCCGAGATTTACCTTGTAGAGGGTGATTCAGCAGGTGGAACAGCAAAACAGGGTCGTGACCGTAAGTTTCAGGCAATCCTGCCCTTACGGGGAAAGATTCTGAACGTTGAGAAAGCCATGCAACACAGGATTTTCGACAGCGAGGAAATCAAGAATATCTTTACAGCACTGGGTGTCCATATTGGTACTGAAGATGATAGCAAGGCCCTGAATCTCGACAGACTACGTTACCATAAGATCGTGATCATGACCGATGCCGATGTCGACGGAAGTCATATCGCTACCCTTATCCTGACCTTCTTCTTCAGGTATATGCGCGAGCTGATCGAGAACGGCTATGTCTATATCGCTACACCGCCACTCTATTTGATAAAAAAAGGCGGCAGTGAGCGTTATTGCTGGACTGAAGAGGAAAGAACCGCTATTGTAGGTGATTTTTCGAAGGATGGCTCAGAGCGTGGAATACACATCCAGCGATACAAAGGTCTCGGTGAAATGAATGCCGAACAGTTGTGGAGTACTACAATGGATCCCGCCCGCCGTACATTGCGCAGGGTGACCATTGACAATGGAACAGAAGCCGACAGAATCTTCTCTATGCTCATGGGCGATGAAGTTCCTCCCCGCCGTGAATTCATTGAAAAAAATGCCAAATACGCCCGAATCGACGTGTAATGCATTAATGATAATCTTTTTGAAAAGGCTGCCTGTCGGGCAGCCTTTTTTTGTCTCCGGAGATAAAAATGATCGAAGGCTTATAATTTACAGTGCCATATCAGGAGTTCCTGCCGGGAAAAGGTGCCGGGACGATTTATGAATTGCCCCTGAGATGAGGTCTCTGCCTTATGTTGATTTAACTGTTGCGTACTGCAACAACCGGGCGAATCGGCTAAAGGAAGTGTCAATACGATTGCGCGGACCATTAAAACATTTTAACCGATGACAAACAAGAAGCCTTCAGCTATGAGTGTTGGATAATGTTAAAACCTTTTTTCAAAAGTCCCTGCTTCTGCTCTCTTCATAAAATCTTCGGTTACACTGATGAATTCCTCCTCCTTCTCAAGGTGATGGCTGTGAGAGGCTCCTTCAAACACATGTATTTCGGATCCGGGTAGTTTGCTTCTATAGAAAGCTGTAGTTGCCGGGGTGGCTTCATCAAATTCACCACAGGTAAACAAAACCGGGCATTTTATTTCATGGAGTTTATCGGTAAGGTCGACCGATTGTAAGGTTCCGTTCAAGGTAAATTCGCTGGCCCCTGCCATGTAGCGATACACATCAACACCCATTTTCTCCATTGTGCGGTTCATACTGGCCGGATAGGGGTCGAGCAGGCATACATGTTTGGCATAATAGGCCACCATGGCTTCCTGATAAGCCGGCGCATCATAATCACCAAGGGCTTCATACTTGTGGATGGTGTCCTGAAGGGCCGCAGGAAGCTCTGATACCCATGTTCGCTGGTCGGCGGCCCATCTTGGTGCGCTGAGGAAAGGGCCTGCCAGAATCAGGCTGACGATGCCCTGTGGTTGTTTCCTTAGCATGTATTCAACGGCCAGCATCGAGCCCCATGATTGCCCGAGGATATGCATTTTTTCCAGATTCAGAAATGTCCTTACCTGACAGAGTTCTTTGATAAACCTTTCGATTGTCCATAAAGCCGTATCATCCGGACGGTCTGAGTTACCGCACCCGAGCTGATCATAAAATATCACGGGCCGGTAAGTGGTTAGTTTCTCCAGGTTCTCGAGATAGTCGTGTGGTGCACCGGGACCTCCGTGCAAAACCAGCAGCGGAATTCCTGGTTTATCAGCACCGGTAATTTTGTACCAGATGCGCCCCCCAGTTACCTGAATATAGCCCTCTTCCGGAAAGGTACTCAGTGCCTTATGAGCATTATCGGAACAACTTTGTGCTCCGGTTAAAAGCAAAATGATCGACATGAAAGTGATTGATTTGGAAGTTCTATGCATTTGACTTGACTTTATTAACCTTGTTAAACACAAGCAACATCATCCTCAGGGCATTATGCATTCCGGGTTTATTCCCGTTATTCCTGTTTTTGATTGGGTTGAGGCAACACCACCTTATTCCGGAACGTCGCGTTTATTTCACCTTGATACTCGGCCTTGAACCAGCCATCAGTGGTATTGGCTTTGAACCTGAAAGGCTTGTTTTATAGATCGTCGGTTTAAAGCCAGAGTCTTTAATTGCTGCGAAATATAGTGTATCCGATGCATCGGGCCAGGGGTCAAAGCACGACAATCCACGGGGTGTTAGCCTTTTGCATTTTTTACTATTGAAATCATACGAAAAGATTGCTTCGGCCGGTTCGTCAATTCCTGGAATGGTTTCATCGATCCCCGCATTAAAAATCAGGTTGTTCTGATCGGCCGAAAACTGAAATCGGGTGGCGCTGGATACAAAGAATTTATCACCAATCAGATGGTTGATATTGAAGGTCTCTTCCTGTTCACCTGCCAGGTTGAAAATGTAAATCGTCGTTAAATCGTGGGCAATAATCTGTTGGCTGTCTGGCATCCAGGCCGGTGCAAAGAGTCCGTTCCCTACAGGTGACCTGAGGATTTGCAATCCTGTATTGTCGGTTTTTATTACCCCAACGTGCCATTCGTTATTATCAAACAGGTTGAAGGCGATGTAGGCACCATCAGGCGACCAGACCGCCCCGTAATGGTTATTGTTTTTGATATTTAACGGGGTCAGGACGCCGGTCTCCATATCCGCGATGATTATAACCCGGGAGGATTGTCCGGATGTATCGTTTGACTTTGTATAGGTAAGTCTTTTTCCATCAGGCGAGAGGCACGGATCAGTTACCTGGCTGAAGTATTTCTTTTCTTTCGGGTTAAACCTGACAACACAAATCTTGTTGCCTTCCTGGTAAGCCATATCAAAATCCTCATTCTTTGAATCCAGCCCGGCGCAGGAATATAGTAAGAGGATCAGAAGTAATTTAACTGCTTGTTTCATGATTAGAGTGATTCCTTAAGGTATAAAGATACAAAATATCGATATAACTGCGCATATAAGCATGATGATCTTTCTGGCATTGCCGGGAATATACGCTGGCAGTATTCACTGTCAGAAGTGTCTTTTCTGAAATAGTTGTTTCAAATTAATTCTGTGCAGATGACTGATCAGTTTTGCTGAAATCAAACAAAAGCCCGGGAATTAATTCCCGGGCTTTATATATTGATGTTTTCAGAATACGTTTGTGTTAATACACCGGTTCAAACTGCTGCAGAAACCGCACGTCGTTCTCGAAATAAAGCCTGAGGTCGTTAATTCTGTATTTCACCATGGTCATTCGTTCAATGCCGATGCCGAAGGCAAAACCGCTGTATTTTTTGCTGTCGATACCGCAATTTTGCAGAACGTTGGGGTCAACCATTCCACAGCCCAACACTTCAACCCAGCCGGAACCTTTACAGATGTTGCATCCTTTTCCGCCGCATATGTTGCAAGAGATGTCCATTTCGGCCGAAGGTTCGGTGAATGGGAAGTAGGAAGGACGAAGCCTTATCTGTGTTTCGCCACCAAACATTTCACGGGCAAACACCAGCAAAGCTTGTTTCAGGTCGGCAAACGATACATCCTTGTCGATGTAGAGTCCTTCAACCTGATGGAACATGCAGTGGGCTCTGGCTGAGATGGCTTCGTTTCTGTACACACGGCCGGGAAATATCTGCCTGATGGGAGGGGCGTTGTTTTCCATCGTACGCACCTGTACTGAGGAGGTGTGTGTGCGAAGAGCTATATCTCCATGAATCTTGTTGTGCTCTACAAAGAAGGTGTCCTGCATATCACGGGCAGGGTGATCGGGTGGGAAATTGAGCGCTGTGAAGTTGTGCCAGTCGTCTTCAATTTCAGGACCTTCAGCTACGGTAAAACCCATGCGGGCAAAGATATCTACGATCTGATTCCTGACAATTGAGATGGGGTGGCGTGTCCCTGCTTCAGTGAAGTCGACAGGTAATGTCAGGTCGTCAAGCTTCAGGTGATGCCCCTTGTTACCAGTAGCTGCTTTCAGACCGTTGATCTTGTCCTGTACAGTGTTTTTCAGGGTGTTGAGCATCTGTCCCAATTCCTTTTTATCGGTGGGGGCTGCCTTCTTAAACTCCTCGAACATGTCGTTGAGTAGGCCCTTCTTGCCAAGGTATTTGATCCGGAAAGCTTCAACCTGCTCGGCACCAGTTTCACTGTATTGCCCGACTTCCCGGAGATATTGTTCAATTTTTTCTTTCATAACAGGTTTTCGTAACCTTTGATGTATGTTGTTTCGGGTGTCAGCTAATTAGCAGCAAGCCATCAGCCAGGAGCTCATTATCTCAACAACCGGACAATCAATAAAACGGAAAACTATTTCAAAATTTCAATAGACATGGCGATCGGGGTGACAGGTTTATCGCCGGGGAGGGTTTTAACGGCGGCGATTTTATCGATCACATCGAGTCCTTCGGTGATTTCTCCGAACACAGTATAAGCTCCATCGAGATGTGGCGTGCCACCCAATTCGGTATAGGCTTTTTTCTGATCTTCGGTAAGCGTGATGCCCATCTGGCCTTCATACATGGACACCTGGCCGGCAGTGAGTTTCTGGCCTTGTACGATGTAGAACTGGCAGCCTGAACTCCGGCGTTGCGGGTTTGCCTGATCGCCAATCCGGGCAGCAGCCAGGGCTCCTTTCTTGTGCAGATGTGCGCTGCTGAATTCAGCAGGTACAGTATAACCCGGATCAATACGGCCATCCTTGTTCCCTCCGCCCTGAATCATGAAGGATTTGATGACGCGGTGCCATGGGGAATCGTTGTACCAGCCTTCATTGACCAGTTTTATAAAATTGTCGCGATGAAGCGGAGTGTCGTTGTACAGAACGCCTTTCATGTCGCCCATCGGGGTGTGAATTACAAATTGTGTCATTTTCTCGGATTTTTGTGCAAAGGTAGCCATTGAAAGGCAAAGAAATGCAAAGATGAGTCGGGTTTTCATGGAATGAATTAATTATTGATAAGTTTAGCGTTAATGATGATCTTTTCGAGAGGACGGTCTTCAGCTCCCGTGGGGCGGGCTGCAATGGAATCCACCACATTCATGCCCGAAATCACCTCTCCGAAGATGGTGTACAGACCATCCAGCCTGGGTTGTCCGCCCTGCAAGAGGTAATTGCTGCGCTGATTTGGGAGGTAGCTGTAACCTAAACGTTTTTCCTGAAGGTTCAGTGTGCTGTCGGTAACGGGTTTTCCGTGTATGATATAAAACTGGCTTGAACTTGAAGCCCGGGAAGGATTTACATTATCCGATTCGCGTGCCATACCTACAGCACCCCTTAGGTGACAAAGTCTGGGGGTTACCTCTGCAGGGATGGTGTACCCGGGATCTTCTTCTCCATTCCTTCCGCCGCCTCCCTGAACCACGAAGTTGCTGATAACCCTGTGGAAATCGGAGCCATCGAACCAGCCGGCGGTTACCTGTCTGACGAAATTATCACGATGAAGCGGGGTTAGGTCATACAAGCCGATGACAATGTCGCCGTAAATCGTGGTAATGATAACCTGACGGGTATAAGCCGCCTGCTGAGCCGCGGCAGGCTTCAGAAACGTTAAGATCAGGCACAGGAGCGTCGTGGTAAATGATACGCTTAGGTTCATTTTTGTTTGATTTGAAGAGGCAAAAGTAACAAAAAAGGGTCGTTCCCTGTTTGGAACGACCCTTTTAAGTTTGAACGAATCGCGGTTAGTTGATGTCAATCTGCCGGCTGAGTTTCACTTCCTCTTTCTTGGGCAACCCAATTCTCAGGATACCGTTTTGGTGATTGGCCGAAATCTTTTCACTGTCAACGGTCTTGGGTAAAGTAAATGACCGGCTGAAGCTTCCGTAAGCAAACTCGCGACGGGTGTAGTTGCGATCTTCGTCCTTTTTCATCTCTTTTTCGGATGAGATGGTCAGAACATTGTTTTCAAGGTTGATATTGAAATCATCTTTGCCCATTCCGGGAACAGCCAGTTCGATTTCAAATGCTTCCTTGGTTTCAAGGATGTTGACCGACGGAATGCAATCATATTGCTTGGTTGCCATACGATTCTGTTCCTGTTCAAAAAGGTTGTCGAACATGTCGGTCAATGCGGGTAAGTTTCTCCAACGTGTAATAGTCATGGTATTATCCTCCTGTAATTTAGTTTGTAACTTAATTTTTTTACGTTTATGCTTTCTCCTTTTTCAAATTTTATGCCGATCCTGGAATTGCCCATGAAAGATGCGTTTTTGGTGACAAAGTGTCGTGCGCGGCTTGATTTCATCTGCCAAAGTGGCCGAAGTAAACTATTTCGGTTGCATCTGGTTACTCTCACGGGCTTATTATGTTTTGTCAGGCTGTGATGATTTAGTAACTTTGGAATTCCTATCAGATCTATGTCAGGAGCGCATAAAATATTTGAGATCTTCCATATCCGGAGGATTGCCCTTGCGGTGTTCCTTGGGATAGGTGTGGCCTCCTGGTTGGTCTACCGAAACTTTGATGCGGGGGCTTTTGGCAGGATTAACTGGAGTTACACCTCTACTTTCTTTCTTGCCGTTGCCCTGCTGATGATGGTGATCCGTGATCTGGCTTACATATACCGTATCAGGTTACTGAGCGATAAGAAGCTTAGCTGGCGTCAGAGTTTTCAGGTCATCATGCTGTGGGAGTTCTCATCGGCAGTGACCCCGTCGGTGGTAGGAGGTTCAGCCGTTGCCATGTTTATCATTGCCCAGGAAGGGATCAGTGCAGGAAGAAGTACAGCCATCGTGTTGATTACTGCCTTTCTCGATGAGTTGTTTTATGTTGTTATGGTTCCTTTTGCCTTCCTGCTTGCGGGCTCAACATTCCTTTTTAAATCCGAAGGCCAGTATCTCCTCTTCAATACTCAATGGGGAACGGCTGGTATCTTCTGGATTGGTTATGGTTTCATCATGCTTCTGATTCTGCTGATCTATCTCGGGATATTTGTCAGACCACGTTCCTTCAAGTGGATGCTGATCAAGGTGTTCTCATTGTCGTTCCTGCGCAAATGGCGTCAGCGTGCTGCTGACTCAGGCACCGATATCATCATCACCAGCAAGGAAATGAAGGGCCGTTCGTTCTCCTTTTGGCTCAGGGCTTTCGGATCAACTGTACTCTCATGGACTGCCCGTTTTTGGGTGGTCAATATGTTGATTTTGACTGTTGCCCCTGTTGATGACCATTTTCTGATCTATGCCCGCCAATTGATCATGTGGGTGATTATGCTTATCAGTCCTACCCCGGGAGGAAGTGGTGTGGCGGAGTATATTTTCAATGGTTTTCTCGGGGAGTTTATACCCAATGGTTTGGCCCCCTCCTTAGCCCTGCTCTGGCGCCTGATCAGCTTTTATCCCTACCTCTTTTTCGGGGCCATTATCCTTCCCATTTGGATTAAGCGGGTGTACTCGAAGAAGCACCTGAAACAGATCGGAAAACAAGCTTAACCCGGAAGCCGCATATTTAGTGACCTCCGGTGTAGAATTCAATCAATCTTCTTGCAGCCTCGTATGAACTGATTTGCTGTTTGTCGACCAATTCATTCAGCGTGTTCATCTGATCAGCTATGCCGGGATGCTGGTAGAAGCGGTCGCGTAGTTCCTGTTCTACAGCTTCGGCCATGATATTGCGGGCCTGCTCCACGCGTTTCCGTGTGAAATAACCGTTTTCCCTGACCCGTGCCAGATAGTCTGTAATGATGCTCCAAACCTTGTCGATGTTCTGCTTCTCAAGGGCTGAGCAGACATCTACCACCGGACTCCAGCCTGAAGGGGGCAGGGGGAAAAGGTGTAGCGCATTCTGATATTCCTGCCGGGCCATATTGGCTCGTTGCCTGTTGTCTCCATCGGCCTTGTTAATGATGATGGCATCGGCCATTTCCATGATGCCGCGTTTGATGCCCTGCAACTCATCGCCTGCGCCCGAAAGCATAAGCAACAGGAAAAAATCGACCATGGAGTGTACGGCAGTCTCAGATTGACCAACCCCCACCGTTTCGATGATGATGATGTCGAATCCTGCCGCTTCGCACAGCACGGTTGTTTCGCGTGTCTTGCGCGCTACACCGCCTAAAGATCCTGCACTGGGGGAAGGACGGATGAAGGCATTCCGGTCGGTTGACAACTCTTCCATGCGCGTCTTGTCGCCCAGGATGCTCCCCTTCGAACGCTGTGAACTGGGGTCAATGGCCAAAACGGCAACCCGATGATCCTGTCGGGTAAGAAATTTTCCAAAAGCTTCGATAAAAGTACTCTTACCTGCACCGGGTACCCCTGTGATTCCAAGTCTGATGCTGTTACCAGTGTAAGGCAGACACCTTTCAACGAGTTGTTGGGCGATGCGGTGATGATCGGGAAGTGAACTCTCAACCAGCGTGATGGCCTGACTAAGGATGGTGCGGTTGCCAGCCAGGATGCCACGGAAATATTCGTCGACAGGCAACAGAGCCCGTTTATGTTTCAGGTTTTTAACATAATCGGCATTCACCTGCGGAGGTTGCTCAATGCCCTCATTTACTTTAAGTGCCGATTTAAATTTGCGTTCTTTTCCTTCCATGGCAGCGGTTTTTTGCAAAGGTAGAGCAAAAAGATGGGATAAGAAGTGACGATAATTTAACGAAAGTTTTTACCTTTGCAGTCCGTTTCGACGGTAAACTTCTCTCCGTAGCTCAGTTGGTAGAGCAGTTGACTCTTAATCAACGGGTCATAGGTTCGAGCCCTATCGGGGAGACACTTTAATTCAGCCCCTCGCGATGTAATTCGTGAGGGGTTGTTTGTTTCGCTGGATATATATAGCGTGACAGGTCAGATGATGGTTTCAATACCAGAATTCATTATTTTACAATCCCAGGGTCAGCATAAATCCTGATAGCTGTCGGACCGAAGGCTAACAGTTGCTTTTTTGATGGAGAACTATTTAATAGACATTTTCCGACATGAAAGTCATCTCAAACTGTTTGGTAACGGCATTTGCGGGAATTACCCCTTCTCAGGGTTGTACCTGGAGAATGTTTCTAAAGGTAGCGGGAGATTCAACCTTTCCAGAGAGTTACAATAAATTGTCCCGGTTGAATTGGTTTTGATGCCGATATTTCAATCTTTATCATCTGCTATTTCAAAAAAGTGATGCAATGCATCGGGGCTTTGCCCTGGCTGAAGAAATTGGATCATTTTTTAATATGAACCGTAGATGGACCGTAGATGAACCGTAGGTCAAGCGTTGATTAACCGTGCGGCCAGGATTTATTCCCGTTTGATTTTCGATTGGTTTTTGTTTTATATTCTATTAATTGCATACTCAGATATTGCAAAAATTGTACCAGAGCAGGTGATCTGTATTTTGATTGAATGATAATGTTATACGAGATCATGCTGTCAGGAAAAATATGCGGACAGCCGAGTTATGGACATAACCAGGCATAAAGTCAGTCGTGATGGCTACTGTTAAAGTCAAAAGTTTAACTGCACAGCGTTTCACAGAGAAGACACAGCGTTACACAGAGAAAAAATTTTTAACTCTGTGGTTCTCTGTGTAACAATCGCGATGCTAATAGCTCGCGTCAGCAGTCAACGCCGAATGCCTCCCGAAAGCCTTCGGGAGTCAACGCCCGCGCTCAGTTATGCCTTATCTGCTTTGGCAGGGGTGTACTGCCCGGCAGGATGCTCAGCACCACGCTGTCGCTTCCTATACAACTGTTAGGAGAGGTAACGGTAACACCATACGTCCCGCTGTTGCTGACTGCTATGGAACTGGTTGTTGCCCCGGTACTCCAGAGGTAGGTCCATTGGGGATTAAAACCGGCATCCAGTACCACTGTCTGGTTTTCGCAGACCGTACGATCAGGCCCGAGGTTCGGGGAGGGTTGTGGTTCTATGGTGATGTTAACAGTAGCTGTATCATATCGCATGTCGATATGCCTGACGATCATCTGGACGGTGAATGTCCCGGCAGAGCTGAAGGTATGTTCAGGAGTGCTGTCGTTCGAGAAGTTGGCAGTACCGCTTGCCGGGTCTCCAAAGTTCCACCACAGTGAATCAGGTGGAGGCCATGTGTTGGGTTCAAAGGTAACCGGCATCCCCTGGCAGTAACCAGTGTGATTGATGTAGGCGAAATAGCGCTGAACAAAAGTTGGGATGGAATTCATCCCAGATCTTCCAAGTAAAGGGACATAATTATTCTGATAACCACAGAGTAATGCGGGGAGTTCAGGATGGTGAATTACGCTTAAGGAATCAATAAATAAATTAGCTCCAGATTTTGATATATATATTTTCCAGTCAGGCCCCAACTGCATTTTACCTTGATAGTTGGTGTTGGCTACCTTGGTTTCGGATGCCACAAAGGAGATAGAATCGGTCAAATCAGCATTGAACTGTGCAATTTTACAATTGAATGGATTGTTTGTGGTTATGATATACAGGTATTTGCCATCGACAGAAAACTCGACGGAGGCTATTCCAAATTGCCCCATACAGCTAAAGGTGAACTTTGGAACTATGATTCCGTTTGATGGGTCAAAAGAGTAAAAACTTGCAACAGGATTCGAGCTGTAGAGACATACAAATTTCTGTCCGTCACCTGAAAATCTCATTCTGGTTGGAGAAGTGAGTGTAGGTTGAAGAGTACAAGGGCTGATTACAGGAGGCTGCAAACCTTTGTTTGTAAGTAAAAAAACAAGAAACTTTTTCGGGAGGTTCCAGGTCTGAACAATAATCCAGAAATCCCGGTTGTTTTGATGCGGAACGGCAGTAACCGTACCGCTCGAATTCTCTGCCCCCGGAACAGGAACATTTTTAAAACCTGGCATAATCCCCCCCAACCCGTTGTCAAGTGCCATGTCTACGATATTATATTCCATGGGAAATCCCGGAGGGGCGGGAGGAAGGCCGGTTAAGCCATCTGTGAAGATATAATATTTTCCCGGGTTACTAGGGAAAGGAACAGTTATCACAGCTTCGTAGTTGTTATAACCATGCAACATATTCCCGTTCTGCATGATCTGTTGAAGCCGGTTATAAACTTCTCCCCCGTTTGTAGCAAATAGAAACTGGCCCGAAGAATCAGATATTACAGAAGTTACCGTCCATCCTACTCCACATTCACCATCTAATAATGCTACAGGTGGCGGTTCGTCTTGAAATCTGATGCCTGCCTTTGCTCCGAAATACCAGTTATTCCACTCCCCCTGGGCGTTACCTTCCGTCACCTGAAACAGCAGCAACAACAGGCACAGGTACCTGAGGAGTTTTCTATTGGCGGGGTGATTGGTCGGGTGCACTTGAGTAGGGTGTCTTAAGAGTAACGAAGTTACAGATTCTTTTGATTCCCTGACCAGTATTTCTGATTTTGGTTTGAATTATTAATGCCATCGCCATCGCCATCGCCAACGCCAATAGCCAAAGCCAAAGCTAAAGCCTCCCGAAAGCCTTCGGGAGCCAACGCTCAGTTATGCCTTATCTGCTTTGGCAGCGGCGTACTGCCCGGCAGGATGCTCAGCACCACGCTGTCGCTTCCTATACAACTGTTAGGAGAGGTAACGGTAACGCCATACGTCCCGCTGTTGTTCACGGCGATGCTGCTGGTGGTGGCTCCTGTAGTCCAGAGGTAGGTCCATTGTGGATTAAAGCCGGCATCCAGTACCACTGTCTGGTTTTCGCAGACTGTACGGTCAGGCCCAAGGTTCGGGGCAGGCTGTGGTTCTATGGTGAGGTGCAGGGTAGCAGTATCATAGCGCATGTCGACATGCCTGACGATCATCTGTACCGTGAATGTCCCTGCAGAGCTGAAGGTGTGTTCAGGAGTGCTGTCGTTCGAGAAGTTGGCAGTACCGCTTGCCGGGTCTCCGAAGTTCCACCACAGTGAATCGGGTGGAGGCCATGTATTGGGTTCAAAGGTAACCGGCATCCCCTGGCAGTAACCGGTGTGGTTGATATAGGCGAAGTAGCGTTGGAGGAAAAAGGGGAGGTTTTCTTTACAACTTCTTCCCAATAAAGGGATATAATTGTCCTGATAGCTGCAAAGGGGAACAGGTAATCCAGGGGAGTGGATGACACTCAGGGAATCAATACCTGTAACATATTGACGACGTTTTGTGATGTAGATTTTATTATCAGGGGCAAGCCTCATATTTCCCCAAAAATTAAGATCAGCCACCTTAGCTCCCGATTTCATAAACAAGGTAGAATCTGTTAAACCGGCATTGAACTGCGTGATACTGTGGATCCCTGAAGTGTAATTTGGGCTGAATACGTATATATACTTGTTGTCAACAGAGAACTCGGCAGTAAAAATATGTTGTTGCCCGGGAATACTGAAGCTAAACAATGAAGATACGATACCTGTGCTCGGATTAAAATCATAATATTCTGCTTCAGCATACACATATTGACAAAACAATTTCCTGCCATTATGCGATACCCTGATTCGGCCGGGAGAATTATAGGTTGTCAATTGCTGCGGGTAGCTAACAACAGGAGACCTGAGCCCTCCTTCGGTGAGCAGGTATGACAAGAAACGTTTAGGAGAATCAGTAGTTTGTACGATGATCCAGATGTGACGGTTGTTAAGATGGCGAACTGCTGTAATTGCACCGCTTGATAGTTCGGCACCCTGAATAATTATATTCTTAAAGGATGAAAGTATCCCACCCAAACCATTGTCAAGAGTCATGTCTACTATACTATATTCTAGAGTAGTCCCCGGAGGACTTGGCGGGGTTGTCAGGAAACCATTTGCGAATAAATAGTATTTTGTGTTACTCCCCGGTAAGGGAACTGCTACTATGCTCTCGTTATTATTATACCCATGCAAACCAGTTCCGTTAAGCATAACCTGGTGTAGGCGGTTGTAAACAACATCGCCGTTTGTATAAAACACAAGTTGCCCGGCAGAATCAGAAATAACCGAACACCCTCCTACAGAGAACATATTACTGTTGAGCAGCGCTGTCGGGGGTGAACCATTTTGAAAAGTGATCCCTGCCTTTGCTCCAAAATACCAGTTATTCCACTCCCCCTGGGCGAATACTCCCTGCACCAGAAACAACAGCATCAGCAGGCAGAGGAACCTGGGCAGCTTGTTAAAGGTTGGGTGATTGGTCGGGTGCACTGTAGTAGGGTGTCTTAAGGGTAACGAAGTTACAGATTCTTTTGAATCCCTGACCAGTATTTCTGATTTTGCTATGAATTATTGATGCCAAAAGCAAAAGCCAAAGCCAACGCCATAGCCAACGCCAAAGTCATTCAGTAAATTACACAGCATTGCACAGAGAATAAATTCTTAACTCTGTGGCCCTCTGTGGTTCTCCGTGGCTCTCCGTGTAACAATCACCCCGCAAATAGCTCGTGTCAGCAGCCAAAGCCAACACCAACGCCAAAGTTAATGTCAATGTTAAGGTCAAAGTTCACATAAAAAGCCAACGCCAACGCCAATGCCAACGCTTAGTTATGCCTTATCTGCTTTGGCAGGGGTGTACTGCCCGGCAGGATGCTCAGCACCACGGTGTCGCTTCCAGTACACCCGTTGGGGGAGGTAACGGTAACACCATACGTCCCGCTGTTGCTGACTGCTATGGAACTGGTTGTTGCCCCGGTACTCCAGAGGTAGGTCCATTGGGGATTAAAACCGGCATCGAGTACCACGGTCTGGTTTTCGCAGACCGTACGATCAGGCCCGAGGTTCGGGGAGGGTTGTGGTTCTATGGTGATGTTTATGGTAGCGGTATCATATCGCATATCGACATGCCTGACGATCATCTGTACCGTGAATGTCCCTGCAGAGCTGAAGATGTGTTCAGGAGCGCTGTCGTTGGAGAAGTTGGCAGTACCGCTTGCGGGATCTCCGAAGTTCCACCACAATGAATCGGGTGGAGGCCATGTGTTGGGTTCAAAGGAAACTGGCATCCCCTGGCAGTAGCCGGTGTGGTTGATGTAGGCGAAATAACGCTGGAGGAAATGGGGCAAGCCATCTCTGCACTGCCTCCCTTGCAGGCTAATGGCACTTTCTTCAAAATTGCAAAACTTACCCGGTAATTCCGGGTTATGAATAACACTGATTGAGTCGTTGTGGAATGTAAACAGATCGTCATTTCTCTCGGTCAGGTAAATT
>Ga0209319_1000506_pt1 | contig 48967 bp, 51 predicted proteins | sample RifGroE2_FD_184000 | JGI IMG/M metagenome (GOLD analysis project Ga0209319, IMG submission 184000) | Groundwater microbial communities from Rifle, Colorado - Groundwater E2 (SPAdes) (version 2) | ecosystem: Environmental > Aquatic > Deep subsurface > Groundwater | place: Rifle, Colorado, United...
AGTAGATTCATCTTCATTGGTGAATAAAGTATAAATATTACAACTCTCTTTTAGTGCTTTATTAATATCATCTTTGTAATACCATAATCCTGCATTTCCGATCCTGATTAAATCTAACTCAATCAATATCTTATTATATTTATTAATCGAATCATCAACAAATCCTAACTCCTTGTTAATTGTTTTGTACGGAGGCCAACATACCTCTGTTCTGCCACCTGATTTTTCAACTTCATCACCTTTAGGACGCTTATACATTTTACAAGTCAAGTAACAAAAATAAACAAGGAGATTCATATTGTCTGTTTTATCTATAGTTTGGTTAAGTATTTTCTCTTTATCACAATCATAAAGCATAAAGAATTGATTATCTAAATCAATATCTAATGTACATGATATTCTTTCATTAACTTTTACATCCATAAAATTAATATTAGAACTTATTAATTTTAACTCTTGCAATTTGGAAAGTATTTGTTTGAATTGATCAACAGATTCACCAGTTCTAGTGTTATATTTATAACCACAATCAATAATCATATCTTTAAGATAGAAATTTGTAATATTTCTCATATTCTTATTCATGTAAATGAAGTCTAAAATATACAATGATTTATAATTAAATTTGCCTTTATCTGATTTTGTATTTTCCAAGATACTAAACTTCCTTTTCTTAGGATCTGAGTCTTGATTCTTTTCAGAGAAATAGAATAATTCATTTGGTAACTTGCAAAATATACCTTTATTATTTAATGTTTGTTTTTCTGTCATTTGTTAAAACCTCTTTCTTTAATTTGTTTATGATAATCATTAGAAAAGAAAATAATTTATGAATCGCGTTTCGCGAGACATGAGTATATTATTCTCTCTTATTAATACTTAGTTACTCTTATTACACCTCATTTGACTACCTGTTTTATGTAGTCAAATACAGTAAATTGTAAGTATTGAACTACATAAAACAGGTAGTCAAATATTTTTACTGTCAATATGGATAAGTAACTAAGTTTTAACTACACTATTTATGTAGTTCAATACTTTTACTTCTTGATTTGTTTATATTGCTCAATTGCTTTTAATAATTGAGGACTATTTGTGAATAAGAATATATTTCTTTTTGAATTTTCTTCTGGTTTTACATTGTGTAAGACAAACCCCTTCATCATAAGGTATCCAGCCAATTTCATACTTTTGACATAGAAGGTTTTGAGTTCTGATTTATTACTTTCTAATGTTTGATTTGTCATAAAATCATTCCTTTTTGTTTATTTATTTATTTTCCTCTATAGGATAGGTGCTGAAATCACCAAAAAGGAGTAATCCAAAATTAATTGGACAACTCCTAACCAAATATGATAATATTATTTTTGTATTATTAATCCACATTCCTAATACAAATATATATCTTTCCATCTCCATACGATTTAACTGTCTTATTTCTTTCAAGTATCACTTTATCAACTATTTTATCATCCTCTAAATAATCTCTAGTTATTACTTGATCCAAAATACTCTTCGTAAAATTCTGTAGGTCAAATCTATCTAAACAATCATATTTAAGAAATACAACAATTGGAATATTCCAATCAATATTCAAATCTTCTTTATTTAATAATTGATGTGAAGGGAAGTTTCTAATCCAATTATTATATGTATTAGTTTTTACCATAATATTTTTGCCTGTATAATCACTTACGACTGTCTCGTACATATAATTCTCAGAAAGAGGATGGGTGTCTAAAACCATATACTCTGATAAAGAAGGATTTAATATCGCAATTGCATTCTCTAATTTAGATAATTCCTCATTCTTCTCATTAATTAATTTTCCTTGATTGTTTATTATTCTGGTTTTGTAGGCCATTCTGCCTCCACTAATCTTTAATCTTAATGACTCCTTATCTTCTTTTATAATCTTAATCAAATCATCACATATTGTTATAAGGGCTAGGTACTTGCTATCACCACTATATATTTCTATCCTATCTTTTAATCCTTGTTCAATGTTTTTCATTACTTTTACCCTAAAATCTGTATCTCTAACTTTATATTTATAGAACTCTTTTACATCTTGATATGTGTTGTGTATTAGTTCAATATTTTCCGTTTTAAAAGTATTCTTTAACTTGGGTAGTGAATACTTAGTTAGTTTATTAATTTGCTCTTCCGAAGCATTATCAATGATATATCCACCATTATGATTAATTGCAGGGAGAACTTCTGATGTTACCCATTTACGAAATGGTTTACATTTATCTGTTCTAGCTTCCAACATAAAATCATATAGCATTTCTTCATTTAAATAAGTTAGTCCGTTGTGGACTAATGGTTTTATACCAGCATTTTCAATGGTTTTATCAACTCTATCTTTTCTACATTGGAGATAAGTCTTTCCTTTAACTGTATTACTTTTTACATATCCTAAAGCCATACCTGTTGTATAAATTTCGAATAAAACATTTCCATTTTCATCTGTAATAATTCCTACATTTGTACCCTCGAAGTTATTTACTAAAGCTAATACATTATTATTATTTTCCATCATTATTAATTCCTTCTTTCGTTATTTATTTTCCTTACTATTAAAATTAATTACTTAGACAAAACTATTTTTATCTCTCATGATTTTTCCAAAGCAAATATGTGTCTTTTGTTTCCTCGCGGTCAAATTTATGCCACATTTTATTTGTCGCATAATGAATCCCTACGTCTTTAACGACTTTCCCTCTTGAAATGTAGAACTGTACCATTTTTAAATCATATAAGTAAACATATTTGTCCTTTAAATCATTTTCCATCCTCTCACCTCCCTTCAATAAATTTAAATCTGGACATAATACAAAAGAGAGTCAAAATAAATTTCAACTCTCTCAAAAAACAACTAATTATTAAATTACCCATAAATATCCATCCCTCAAACCCTACTCCTGCTTGATTCTTAAAATCCAAATATCCAATAAAACTGGAATTTTATGGTATATAATGTAATTTATTTATGTCTTATGTTCTTGAATTGATAAACAGAATAGACTATGATTGAAAATATTACTACTACAAAATAAATCAATATATTTGTACCTACCCTTATCCTTGAGTGTGAATTTTGATCTAAAAACTAACATTTTCATAATCCTACAACCTTACTCTAGCAACACTTTTTCAGACCCATAATAAATTGATTCGCACAGAAATGGGCCTAGAATCAATTAGAATCGTTTATGCGATAGGGATTGTTCCAATCAATAAATCAAGACGCTTAAATGGGCCTCTAATTTGTAATATTTTACACTTATTTTGTTTCCTCTTTTACTTCCACCTTATCCTCTACTACAACTCCATCAATTTTAAATTTACCACTAATAAAACTGGATAATTTAACCAGAACTTCCTTCCCATAATAAAGGTAGCCAGACATCATAAGTAAATATGTTGCATTTGATAAATTAATTTCCTTTCCATCAACGCTCACAAGAAGTATATTTGGATTTAATTGTCCTATAAAGCAAACACAAATAAAAGAACTCGACACTATAATTCCCTTAAATATTCCCTGCCATAGTTTTGTTTTATCAAATTGTTTTATAAAAAATGAATTTACTGAACCTAATATAATGTTTAAAATTATCAAGCCTAACAAACTGCCACCAAGTAATATAGTATTTTGGTCAATCATATTAATCATTTCTCCTTAAATTTTATTTTTTATTTTATACCTTGTACTGTAATGCCGTATTTTGCACCAAAGTAACCAGTGAGTAAAATTGAAATTACTCCACTGATTATTGCTAGAGTCTTCAAAACAAATTTTGCATTATTATTTAGTCTAATTTTGGTAATTTCAACAGAACCTTTGCTAATATTTTTTTCTATATCATTACTATTCTTAGAATTAGCAGTCGCTATGTTTGATATGGTATTGACAAGTAGATTTGTAGATTGTAGTTGGGAATTTTCCATCCTAACCAAAGAAATATTAATAGAATCAATCTTATCGTCCAAGTTGTTAAATCGTTGCTCATTTGTTGCCCCTCTAATTTGAAGTGCGGTAATTTCATCTTCATGGTGATTTATTTTCTGTTCGTGTTTTTCTATTTTTTCAGAATTGCTACATATTCTTTTCTCATGATCTTCTAGTTTAGATATCACTTCTTCCTCGATGCCCATATTATCAACACCTTCCATAATTATATTTTTCATATTGACAAATTGCCCCTTTCTAATATATAATGTGTTTAATGGTTGTAGTGCTAGTAACATTACAATCATAGCAGTCACCAGAATTGGGCAATATTTCTGTGACTGCGACTATACATAAAAACCGAATATAGAAATAAATTTATTAAATAATATTAAATATTTACTCCTGCAAAATATTTTACATATCCTGATTTGCTATTCTTACCTTTTGAAGTATTATAAACCACATGAAGTAATCCATTCTTTTTATATAATGGAGTAGCGGATTCATGAGGATCTAAAGAGCCGAGAATTGATAAGTTTTCATCATATACTGTTTCTGATGTTAATCCATTTACCCATTGAGATTGATATGTATAAATAATGTTATTAGATACAGGTATACAACCTTGCTTTACACCAGAAGGCGTTGGATACTCGATTAAACAGGTTTGTTTTGAACCTGATACATCAAGGACTGTAATATTATCATTTTTACTGACATATCTTCTTGCAATTTTAACTCCTGAAGCATTTGTGATTGGAATATCTGCAATTGCTTTAGCATTATTTGCATATGAGAAGTTAGATTTATTTGTTATTAAATTTTGATTAGTCTGTGCTTGATTAGGAATAGATGTGCCACTTAATCTTGCTTTAAATTCAAACCATTTTGCCCAATTATTAGAAGAGAAAGATCTTGGGCAAAGTTTATCTGAGCAATCTTTATGTCTCAAAACCTTATCTTCAGATAATCCTAACTCATTCATTAAATACTTAGTCAAATCTAGTGTATTTTGAACTGTTTGTTCCGATGGCATATGATTAATCTCCAAGCACATTTCTATTGAAACCGTATTGGAATTAAATTTACCATATTTTCCTCCACCGTCTCCTATGGCATATGAGTATCTCGTATGATAATCAATTATCTGAATGATGTTATTTGAGTCCACGAAAAAGTCTGCACTAGCATTTCTATTCCCTCCTGCAAAATAATCTCTATTATTTCTTGCTGTTGAAACTGTCCCGACATCGTGGATAATTATAAACTTTGCTTGTTCGCTTCTTGCAGAATGATTATAATTGATTAATAGTTTTTGAATTGGCAACATTATTTATTTTCCTCCTCTTAACATAAGAAAAAAACTATCTTTATTAGATAACTTTTTAAGATATTCACTTAAAATTGTTTTAATATTATTAAGATCCCAGTACCAAATCTCTAATAGATTAAAACGCATTTTTTATTTTTTTATTTGTATTTAAATATACATTTAAGCTTTTATATTCTCTTAAAATTCTAACCAATGTTTCTTGAAATAGGCAACAATTAAATGAACTTTAGAAGTTCTTTTTTTTTATTGCCTATTTAATTTTTACTCCTTAAATTACTGGAATAAATGCTAAAGTTTCCATATATCTTTGTTGCGAAATCCACCCACAAGCTAAAACTAGATCAAGTCGTACTAATAATACAATCGACAATTTGTGAAGAACAATAAATTGCTCCACTTGCAATTAGAATTGTATGATTAGTTACTCCCTCTGTATCTAATTATAAATTATATTTATTTTATTATTTAATCGCTTACATCTTCCTCATAAAAAGATGTAAGCGATTAAATTGTGTTACTGGACATAATGCGTCTACTATATACTAAGTAGTAATTGGTTTATCTGACAACAATGTGGTCAACTCGTTATACTGATCTTGGTTAATCCTACTATTAAGCAAAAAAACGTCTAATTTAATTTGCAGTTCATCCTTTTGTGCTTGGTTAGTGTACGTTGTGTTTTCAATAACCTTTTTGCAATAAGTATAAGTTAACATTTAAATTCCCCCTTTCTTATAATCCTAATTCAATCATTGATAACCGAAAATCCAAGTCTAGTAGATAATCTTCTTCGGCAGGAGGTTGCGGCGGTAGACTCGCTTTATATAAGTCAATTTCGGCTTGATTCAATTCAATAATTTGACTATTTGAGTATTTATAAATTGGTATTTGATCATTGAACAATGGGGGGTTAACTATGCCATTTAACTCGAACTGCCTTCCAACATTTTCATTTATGCAAATATCCCCAACTAGAGCCTGTTCAAAGGCATCTGAAAACCCATAAATTACGCTACTCTTTGTGTCAAGTCTTAAATAATGTTTATTTTCATCCATTGTTTACTCCTCCTACAACTCGGCATCGGCAGAATAATTGCATTCATAGGCAACATTTTGCGTAAAGCCACTGCCTGAGTCGGCAATTAGAAATATACCTGTTGTTGATGCTCCTAACGCAGTAACACTCGTCCCAATATCGGCACCCGTTGCGTTAACGGATAATTTATTTACCGTTCCACTCCTACTGTATACGGAAATAGTAGGTGTAACTCGTTTTGGAACGATAAAGTAAAAGCCTGCCGCGTTAGCATTACTTACCCCGAATACTATCCTTGTGCCAGTAATACTTGTTAATCCAAATGATCTCTCATAGTATCTCATACAATCTTGCAGTTCTTTCTCGAACGTTTTAGGTGAAAAAGGCAATGCTGTATCCCCTGAATTTACTTGAATCTGTGCTATGTCAATATTACCGCTACCACCAAAGGTTTCCGACCCTGTAGCACCAATGGTTATTGCTCTCGTTGACCCCCACATATAATTCAAAAATACAACTATATAATCATCATTATTAGTGCCGAAAGTCTTTCCTGCCAAAGTATTTGTTGCAAATGTATATGTTAATTTTTCCCATGTTGAAGTTAGCGTAAAAGCTGTACCTATAATATTTTCTCCTACAGATGGAGAGTCTCCAGTACCATAAATTTGTTGTAAATTAACTCCAATTTTTTTACCTGCAATTGAACTTCTCGCCCAAAATGATACTGTTACCTTTTTGCCATCTCCGCATAAATACCTTGTGCCATTTTCAATTAATTGCGCTATATAAGCCACAGCGTTTGCGCCAAATGAGCTTCCGGCACCATCTGGGTTAATCCTATAATAATAATAAGCATTTGATATATCCCCACTTGTTAACGGTTGCCTTGAGTGGATTGTATTCGTTGGCACTATACCGCTATCTGGAATTATAGCTACTTTCCATCTATCTGCCAAAAATGACGCATTCACAGGGTTGGTTACGCTCGTATTTCTTTGCCAAACATCAAAATTACCATTAATTATAGCTTGCCTTGCCATGGTTCCGTGTGCCGCTATATCTGCCTGATGTTCAGCAACAGTGTTGTTCAAATTTGTCACATTAGCATTAGTTGTATCTAAAGCACTCTTATTTGCCTTCTCAACAGTTCCACTTACACCCGACAAAAGTGCAATTTGATCGGCATTAGAATCTGTCGTATTTTTTATTTTTCTCATATCAGTAATATTTGTACTAGTAATTGTAGTGGTATTAGCAATAACATTAATTTTAGATAATAAAAACCCTCCTAATGGAACTGTAGGAACAACTGGACTGGAAGCAGGAGTGCCTGCTAAATAACTAATCACTCCAGAACTATTTACATAAATAATATCAATTCTAGGATTAGTGGCATTAGCTGTAGTTATCGCTAAAGTTGAATTTGCACTTGGAGTATATCTTACTCCATTTGCCATATGAACTGTTCCTGTTGCAACATTTACTGTCATATTAGGAGTAGATTGAGCTGTTGTTGTTAGACCTGATATTGTGCCGTATCCTGAAGATTCGATATTTATGTTTGCTATATCTGAAGGTGCAAAGGTTAAAGTTCCATCAGTTATTGCACTGGCAGTTAAATTGACCCAACTTGACCCATTCCAATATGATATTACTTTTGTAGTAGAATTTACCCATAGTTGATTTATACTTGGACTTAAAGGAGAATTTGCAGAAATCGGTATTCCTGTTCCGGTTAAAAATAAACTCCAATATCCCACATCGGTTGGATCAATGCCTCCTGTAGTTGCATTTGTACAATAATATAGAGCATTATTAAACGAAACAACATTATTTACCTCATATGATGTCAAAGTATTATAAATTTGCATATATACTAAGTTCAATCCTGGACTTCCAATTTGTGTAAATACACCCCAAAAAGCAGTATCAGTAGGGGGAAATGCTTGAGAAGGTTGTTGATTAGTATTGCTTTGAATACAATAAAATGAACTACCATTAAAAGTAACAATATCTACATACTGTGAATCGTTTACATATGAATGGCTAGTTTCCCATGCTCCATTTATTCTTATTGAAACCCCTTTTAATGCTAATTTATTCCAATATGTTGTATTGATTGGTAAAATTCCTGCTGTAGTTGGTAAGATACAAATATACGAAGAACCATCATATACAACGATATTATTTGCAACATATGTAGATAAAACACTCCATTCTCCTAACCAAACCAATCCTAGAGATAAAGGTTGCCAATAAGTTGTATTACTAGGTAATGTTCCAGTAGGTGGAGCAATGATACAAACATAACTAGAATTATTCCAATGAACAGCCTCATTAGCAACATATGATGTAGAAATACTCCATTCATTTCTCCATATAAAGGATGCTCCTTTTGCTGCAATAAGAGTCCAATATGAATCTGAAATTCCAGTTGGTGTATGATTTAAATTATTATCTACTTTTGATATGAATGTTTGACCATTATATTGAACAGTATTCCACAAAGTATAAGTAGTTAAAGATGAATATACACCCATATCTTTAAAATCAACTATTTTTTTAATGAGTCCTTCCATATTCATCACACTTTGACTAAATGCATTAAATTGATCTGGAGATACATTATAATCTTGCAATGCTATAGTCAATGAATTAATTTGAGAAATTTGATCTGACGTAGGATTAGTTAATGCCCTCAATTGATTTAATAATATAGCATTGGCATATTGTGATGCTGGCAAATTATAAACATAACGAAATTGGTCAATTTGATAATTTTGGTCTGCTGTAAATGTACTATAATTAGGCAACTATTTTTCCTCCTTTTGTAAATATAAAAATTTTATTTAATAATATAACTTAACTGCATTTATAGTTTGTTCACCATTTGTTGTCATTGACAAACTAGAACTTGTAATCCTATAATATCCATCTATATTTGGTTCCTGTAGAGAACTAACATATATTTTCTGATTTGCACTTAAATAATAAATCGGAGCGCAACTAAAACTTATTTTCTCAGCAAAATTACTCTGAAGCCACAACTCATATTCACATCTCAATTGTGCTTGATCATTAGTAAAAATCGTATCGCTTTTATATACATGAATTTTTTCACCAATAGATTCCATATTAAAAGTTGATACAACATTAAAATTTAGTAAAACCCACGCTGAACCATTCCACATATATGATTTTGATAAATCAGAAATAAAACAAATGTCTCCTTTTACCATTCCAATAATTAAATTCATATTTGTCAAATTGTTCCTTGAATATCTATTTCTATATGTCCATGAGGCAATTGTCCCATCTGATAATTGTTTACCCCATACTGTCACACTATTTCGCACATTTCCAAAATCTAAAGATACTGAATTTCTTGTTATGATTTTTATAGGAGTCTGAGAGAAGTCAAAATCCACAGGGTCATTCAATAAATCTTTTATTTTTTGGACAATAAAATATCCTTGTTCGTCAAAAAAATACTCATATGACATATAAAGGTTTGTGAGAGTATTTACTAAATCGTATATAGTGCTATTTGGGGGTTGAATAATATCAAATGGAATCAGAGCATTACTTCCAGAAACTTGGATATTACTAATATTGATTTTTGGTAAATTAGAAACAGTGGCAATAATTGCTGTGGTAACATCCGTACTTTGTGCAATGATTTTAATTTCATTAGGAAGTTTGCCATTCAAAGTCCCATCTAGTAAAGACATAGGATCAAGCAGATCAAAAGATGCTGTTTTTTCACTTAAAGAATAATTAAATGTTCCTGTTTTCACGGCAAAAATCCCAAGATTATACCATTGTATATTTGGTTCGAATCCAACTCCTATTTGTAATCTTATTACTTTATCAAACCAAATGTTAGAACTAGCATCACTAGGCCACAAATTTGATGTTTTCGTGATTGCTAGTTTAAGGTTAGAAGTTCTTCTGTAATTTGAAGTTGAGTCAAAATTCACGTCACCACTAATAGCAATTCCTTGAAGTTGATTTAAAACTGCGTAAGTTGTAGAATTTAAAATCTCAACTAATACATTTATATTTCTTGTTGATTTTACTAAAGCATTATACATATCTTGGGATACATACACTTATATCACCACCTTCCCATTAATATTATTTATATATTCAATTTCCTCATTTATCAACTTTTTATATGTTTCTTCTTTATCGTCTGCCGTATATGGTATTTCCAAATAAAAATATCCTTGCGATTTTGCAAAGATTCTTTTATATCTGTCTTTAAGTTTTTGATAATGTAGTTCATATTCTGGAGTTGTGTTATTCTTCCTTGCTTGTAAATAATGAAACCATGATAATTCTGTATGTTGTTTTCCCTGTGTCTCTATCAAAAGTTTTAACTCTTTTAACTCATTATCATAAGGCATTCTTCCTCTTTTATTTTTTATTTTAGGATTTTTTGCAATTATTGAACATTTAAATTCGTGTAATATAGTAAAATTTAAAGATTCTAAATAAAAGACAACTTTTTGTTGAAGGAAACTAGAATTCATTTCATTAGTACATTCTGGACATCTAAAATTATATTTAACTGACCCACTTATACTTCTAAAATAATCTTCATGTTTTCCTTCAGGACATTTCCACCAAACTTTTTTATTGCTTTTAGGCATATAATCATATGAAGATTTTTCATTTTTATCTAACCATATTTTCAACACTTTAGGATATAATGTTCCTAAACTATCTAATGGATGAACTTTTTTACCATTACAATAAGGGCATCTACTTCCATTAACAAAGTTGTTGCATTTTATATCATAACTACCATGATAATCTTTTTCTTGACATTTAATCCAAATTCTAGTGTCGCTTCCATAGGTAATATTCCAAGGGTTAATACCTAATTTGTTATTCTTACTCCAATCAAAATAATTATCTAAAAAATCTCTCTCTAGGCTATTTATACCCCATTCAGCAAACGATTTACTATTTATTAATTTGATTCGATTATCTTTTTCTCTACCAAATAATTTATTAGCACATTTTTTGCAATAATATTTACCATCTTTTTTAATACGTCTTAAATAATCAGGCAATCTTACTCCTTTTAACAATTCACCACAACCATCGCATAGTACATTTACTTTAACATGAGAACCATTTTGTAAATCTTCAACTCTTACTTCAAATTCATCTTTCCATTGGGTAAATATATATCCCTTTGATTCATACCATTTTTTTGTTTTATATTCCCATTTAATCATAACTTTTTTTGTTATTAAACCCATAATTATCAATCTCCTTTAATCTTTTTTATTTCTTGAATCATTAATCTCCTATGTAAGTAATCATTAAATTTCTCTATTCAACCATTTCTTCAACAAATCTTTAAATATTTGATTTTCTTCAAACTCGACATAAACTTTAAAGCGATTGCCAGTCCCACATCCAATTATATTTGCACCATTTTTAACAAAAATATCTGCCTGTTTGATATTAAATATCTTCATCTCAATTTCTCCCCAACACAAAAAACGCCTACAAAAAATAGACGTTTCGTGTACAATAATATAAAAATTTTTAAATCACCAACCCATTTAAAGCCAAAGTTGATACATCAGAATTTCCTATTTCTACAAAACTAAAACTAATTGAAGCAATTCCAATATTACCATCTAAAAATGTTATTCGAGGTTTATCAGTTACCATAATCAGCATATTATCTCCAAACATACTACGAAGTAATTTTGGTTGTCTATTATTAATAAAACTTGCTATTCTTTGTCTTAATTGATATTCTTGATTTATAGAAACTCCTGTATTACTAGTTAAAGTAGTATCTGATATCAATGTAACCGTTAATCTACTTCCCCTATAATTCATTGAATTTGTAACTACTATTGGATATTGTGAATCTAAAGGTTCAAATATTGTAGTATTTACATTACTAGTAAAAGAATCAAATCTATTATCATATTTCAACTGATAATTATTAGTAGAATCAGTTAAGAAATTACTATCAAATGATACAATTACATTGGGATCGGGATATGCAATTATTTGATTTCCTAGAATCCCATTAGAAACTGGAATTATAGCATATTGATATGTTTCTCCATTTTGAACAAAATTATCGGTTAAATTAAATAATACAGATGTTCCACTTTCATATTGTATTATCTTTACTGTTTCCCATAATAAATCTGAAGCTAAACGTCTTTGAAGCAAGAGTGAATCAATTATTGAACCATTAAACGACACCGAACCTCCCTCTAAGGAGTTGTTTTCAAATGGACAATTAAGCACATCGTTGTATCCCCATTGTTCTGGTTTTATTGTTGTGGTGGTTATTGATAAATCTTTTGTAATATAAATATTATCTACAATTGAATTAGACAATTCTACTTTATTAAAAGAAGATAAAGCTATTGATGTATGGAATATTAAACCATCCTCAAAACCGAACATATCGTATCCAATTAGCACATTGTTTACCTCCTTTCTAAATTAAAACCACAAATAAATCTAATAAATAATATTGATATTTTACATAAATCATAAATGCATCATCTGTTCCAATTATTACTTCATTTGATACAAAATGAAGTAATCCATGATTTAATCCATCAAGATAAATATAAGCATGTATACGATTATCAGATATAAAGAATTCAATCCTACCATTTGGAGCATATAATTTGCAAAATACAGTATCTATAGGTACATTTTTACACCATATTTTCATCAGAAATTCAGACTGGTCAATTTTAAATCCATCACTAAAACTGACTTGACCACCTTGAGTTAAGTCTATCCAAGTATCATCTTGATAAATTGCTATTCCCGTATCCATGTTACCAAGTTCTTGAATTATTATAGATTCAATTAAAATAGATCCTGTTTCAGAATTTGATGTAGTAGTTAATGTAGAATAAAGGGATGGTTTCACAAAAAATGGAGTAAAGGAAATTAATCCAGAAGACCCTTGTTGTCCATTTACTGATACAGTTTTAACTTCAATATAATATAAAGTATTGTTTGCTAATCCTTGAACTAATTGAGTTAATGCAGAACTTCCATCAGCAAATGTATTAGGATAAGATTGTAATAAACTTTGGTTATTATCGTAAAGATTAAATAAATAACTTTGCAATGTTTCCGACTGTGCATGAGAGTAATTTGCTGAAAATGTTATATTTTGATTAAATACTTGACCATCAACAATGTTGGTTATAGTGATAGTAGGATTAGCAAGAACATAAAATACTATTGGATCAGATTCAGAAGACAAATTATTATTTATGTCTTTTGTCTGTATTATTGCTTTATATTGAATTCCATCAACTAATGAATTTGCAGTTATTGTATTTTGTAAAATAAAAGAAGTCAAATTTGATGTATATACTAAAACATTTGTATTATTATTATAAACTTTTAATATATTTCCAGTTACTTGATCTCCTCCTGATGACAAAAACGATATTGTTTTTGAAACATTAGCAGGAAAAGGAAGAATTGGAGAAACTACTGGTCTAATTAGTGCCAAATTATCTCACCACCTTTTAATTAGGGTTTTCTTAATTAAAAACCATATTCTATTCATTAATTGTTTTAAAAAATTTGAGTATCTAAGAACATCAAAGAAAATTGATTATTAGGTATCGTAGCCCAACAAACATCATTTACCGAAAATATTGATCCGTTTCTTCCCTTTACATTAGGAATTGTTTGATTATTATATAAAACATCATAAGTGTTATTTCCATTATCTACTGTAACTTTCACTTGAATATATCTATTGAATTTTAATTCTTTAAGTCTTTCCTCTATTAATATATCTATAGATTCTAAAATATTTTTACTTATATCTTTCATTATTTCACCTCAATTTAAAAAGGACAGTGATTTAATCACTGTCCATATTGTATTTTTGCATGTTGTGCTGCCTTTAGTGGCAAATTATTAAATGCTTCTTCTAGACCATCACTAGATGTAACATTGGGAAATTCTAACCTATCAATATTAAAAGTATGATTAATTGTTTGGTTAGTCTTACTAATCAAATTTTTAGCAACGTCCATTGGCTTAAATCCACTCATAGCAGAAACAACAGGAATCTTGCTCAAATCAAATCCATTAGGAATACTCTTAACCAAATCATATAATTTCTTTGCTTGACTTGAATTAAAAGCAACTTCTGAAGACGAACTAGATCCGTGAACTTGCGCTAATCCCTGATAATCTATAACTCCCCCGTCTTTATAACTTCCAGTAACACTGGCTTTAAATTTTTGTATATTACCATCATACGACAATGTATAATCTTGCCCATTTGCATATGATTGTAATGGTGTTACCGAAAAATTACTGTCATTAGTTCTTGCTACTGTTACAGGAACTACATTCCCTTGGTTATCTGTAACTTTAATGTTTGGTGTACTACTATGAGCACTTGCATAACCTATATTCCAAACTTTATTCACGTTTACCGTAGGGATATTACCATTAGCATTGTTTGCATTAAATTCTGCTTGTTGTGATTCAAATGATGAACTAGCTCTTGTTTGCTGTGCTGAAGACGCATCTGACTGTGATACAACAGTTTGACTATTCAAAATATCTCTATATGCTTGTTTTGATCTAATAGCTAATGCTTCCATATTTCCAACATAAGTAAAATATGCAGTAGAAATATTTCCTAAACTAGTCTGAGTAGTATTGTAAATATTATTCCATTCTGTAGAATTTACTAAGTCCATGCCGCCAAGATATTCCTGGTTAAGTGTACTCATAGCATTAGTGAATTCTTCCATACTTGCATATTCACCATTTTGAGCCCTATCCGTTATTGCTTTAACTTTAGCTAAATATTTACTCTTTTCAGAAAGTGCATTTTGATCTGCTATATTAACTTGATTTTTTTCAAATTTTATTAATTCTATTCGCTTATTTACTAAATCTTCTTGAACTTGGTTAATTGCTGTTTGATCTGTAACATAAGTAAAATCATATGTACCATCGGCATTTTTTGTTAATTGTTGTATTGTCTTTTGTTCCATAAGATTACTTACTTTTAATTGCAATTGCTGAATATCAAGTTGCTTCTGCAATCTTTCAATTGAAGATTGTTCAATTTTCCCCTGAGTATTCAATAAATCTGTTTGTTCAGAAGTTAGAGTTAACCCTTCTGATTGAATCTGAGTTCTAATTTTCCCAATTTCTAAATCTTTTTCAGCACCATCAAGATATTTATCTTGTAAAGCAATTCTTTGATTTAAAGCATCTTGTGCGTCTTGTTCCGTACTACCATTAAAAATTGTTTTCTCAATTGATTCATATTGAGTTTTAAATGCTTTAGCAAGGGTTTTTTTCTCGAAATCTTCTTCTGCATCTATTAACCCCTTCATTGCTAATTCTGCTTCATTTAAATCATTTGAGTATTTCTCTAATCTATCCGATTTTTCCTTTGCAGTTAAAGACGTATCTGCAATTGTTTCTGCAATTTTTTGTTTGATGTTGGCTATTATAGAAGCTTCTGCTTCCATTTGATTACCAATATTTTCTATACTACCTGCAAAATCATTCTCGTCAAGTAGTTTTAAGAGAACTTCTAGATTAGATATTACATCTTTAAATGGTTTTAGTAAATTTTCAAAATCAAGATTTTCAATATCCTTTACAGTTTGATTGATTATATCCTGAATTTCTTTTGCACTAACTTTTGCATCTGTTAATTTCTTCTTTAAATCTTCAACAAATGCTTCTTTAGCTTTATTATCCATTCCAGGATGCAGAGTATCAACATTGTCAATTTGATATTGAAGTTCTGTCTGTTCATTGACAAACTGTTTAAGCTTCTTTTTAGCAATATCTAACTTACCTTGTAAGTCATCTTCATTAAGCAACTTTTCGGCAAGGTCTAAGTCGCTTAATTCATCTACCATAGGTTTTAACGCTTTGTCTAGATTTAAATTAGCAACCTCTTGTACAGTCTGAACAATACTATCCTGAACTTCTTTTGCACCAATTTTTGCATCTTCTATTTCTTTTTTTAATCCATCTACAAAAGTTTTCTTATCTTCAGCACTCATTTTGGGATGCAAAGTGTCTACATTATCAATTTGATTCTGCAGTATTACTTGTTCATCTGCAAAGTTTTTAAGCTTCAATTTCGCATTGTCTAATTTGCCGTCCAAGTCATCTTCATTAATTAATTTACCTGCAAAATCAAGATCACTTAGGCTATCCGTCATTGGTTTCAATAATGTCTCTACTTCTAAATTAGCAATATCTGTATAAGTTTGAGCAATTACATCCTGAATATCTTTTGCATTTACTTTTACTTCTCCTAATCTATCCTTTAAGCTTGCAATAAAAGTAACCTTTTGTTGATCGTCCATTTCAGGATGATACGTGTCAATATTATCAATTTGATCCTGAAGTTCAGATTGTTCATTAACAAAGGTTTTTAACTTGTCTTTGGCAATATCCAGTTTTCCTTGCAAATCATCATCAAGTAATTTTTCAGCCAAGTCGAGCTTTTCCAAATTATTTGTCATAGGTCTTAGTTCTTTTTCCAAGTCTAAATTAGCGATATCTTGAACAGTTTGAGCAATAGCAATTTTAGTATCTAGTAATTTTGAATTCACATCATCTAATTTATCAGACGCTAGTTGATATTCTTCAGAATTTGCCAAAGCATTATTTAAATCAGCTTCAGTATAATTTGGATCTACAAGAGCTAAATCTGATTTTACTTTGTTTTTTGCATTTTTTTGATCTCTTTCTGCTTTAATTTTTTCCAATTTGAGTGAAGATTGTTCGCTATTTTTTGTTTTTAGAATTTCTTCTTCAGTCGCTAATTGATCTTCAATGCTTGCACCAATTAATTTTTGATAATCTAAAGTTTTTTGCAAATATGCAATTCTATTTTCTTCGAGTTTTTGGACTTTTTCATATCCTTCATACTCTGCTTCGAATCTCTCTTTTACTAATTGTTTAATTGATAATTGAGCACTTTTTCCAGCTTCAAAATATGATTTAATTTTACCTAAAACATCTCTTGTAGTAGTATTATCTTGATAAGTACCATCATCATTTTTATACTTAGCAATAGATTCATATAATTTGTCAATATTTGTAGATGCAACAGTTATTGCTTCTTGATAAAGATCAATTTTTTGTTCAATATATTGCGCAGAATTTAAATTAGCCAATGCTTTTTGAGTTGCAATGAGTTTTTGAGTATAATCTGTTTTAGTAGCATTTTGAGAATCAAGAATTGATTTATCTAAATCTGCTTTTTTTACTAATTGCTCATTTTTTGATGTTTCTTTATCAAGACCTCTTTGAGCAGATTCGACTTTTCTTTCAGCACTTCTAGAACCTGTATATTCTGAACCAGAATATTTGTCTATAGTTGCTTGAAATTTATCCATTTTCTTATTAGATTTTTCTACAGCTTTATTATCTGAATCGACTAATTTTGAGGATTTTGTAATTACTTTAGTAAGATCAGTAATTGCTTCAGAAAATTCTGTTGCACTTGATTTAAGGAAGTCCATATCAGTGATGTGAGAACCAGTACCTTCAGCATATGCAGGGATTTTACCACCTTGGGATTTTAGTATTTTTTCAGTTTCATTATGAGGAGTGACTTTAGCACCTTTTTGGAGATATACTAATTCTGCTCCATTATCACCAGATAAATATATTGATCCATCAGGATTTTGTATTAATTCTGGGCCTTTTTCACTGACAATAGATATTCCACCAGGAGCAGAATCAGTTCCTTTAGCAAATCCTTCAGTTGGAACAGAATCAACCTTTTTAGTGACTTCGTAAATAGTATGAATAGAAGAAGTGTCTACCTGTAATTCTGCTATGGCTTGTTTTGCAGCAATGTCATCAGCAATAATTGTAAGAGTTGTATCATATTGTTTAGACATTAATGCTAATAATTTATCATCTGCAGGTTTAGTATTGGCATCTACATCAATGCTACCAATTTTTTCTTTTACTGTGTTTAGACTTGTTTGAGCATCAGCAGTCATTTCAAATTTTGGTACAGCGAGAACTTCTAAGTCAGCAACTTGAATAGTTTTTAACTTTTCATCAAAATCAGATTTAGATATTTCACCTTTATCTAAACTAATTTTAAGATTAGTTTCTGCTTCTGATGCTGTTTTAGATAAGGTAGTTAATGCATCTTGGATTTGTTGATAATAACCAAGGACTTCAGTTTTATTAGCAGGAGTTATTTCTCCTAGAGAATTGATTTTTAATGTTAAATCAGCAACATCATTTTTTGCTTTTAATACAGCATTTGTGAATTGTGAATGGATGAAGGTAACGAATGTTTCAGGTGGCTCAAAATCATATTCATCAACATTGGGTTTTGGAATTTCTGCTATTGCATCTTCAACTGATTTATAGTCTATTCGAGGGACAATTTCCATATCAATTTTAGGAACAGCAGATGATATTCCACCTTGTGATAATTGCTGTTCTTGATCTACTGCATCAATTTTATCCATTATTTCTTGAAGATTTGCATCAGTGGATTCAAATAGAGCATTTTGCTTTGCTTTTTCTACTTCTTTATTGTAGGCAATTTCAGCTTTTAGGGCATCTGCTGCTAATTTAGCAGATTCTTTTAAGAGAGAGTTGTATTTTAATTGACCTTCTAATGTTGTTGGAGTTCCAAGTTTGGAAATTTCTTCTTGGAGTTCTGCTACTACATCTGCCCAATCTGATGTTGCTGTGATGTTTGATTCTATCCATGATTCGATGTCTAGGTTTTTAAAGGAGGATTCTATGGTGGATGTTTCAGAGTCACTGAGGGTTTTACTTTGTTCTTCAATTCCTTTGATTAGGTCTTCGCGAGAGGATTTTGCAAATTCTTTTTGAGTAGCAATATTTTCTTCCATAGAAGATTTATTTGACATCCAAGCATTTCGAAGTAATTGGAGTGAATCGAATGTTTCATCCATTATTTTACGAGTATCTTCTGATGCTCTATTATGTTCTTCTATGAAAGAAGCACTTTTTTGGTTATCTGAACCAGTGAACCATCTATCACTGACATTTCCAAATTGAGGTGACGCAGTTGCAATTGCAGAATCTTTGAGTTGATTTATTTTTGAACGAGCTGATTGTAATAATTCCATTTCTGTTCTTTGAGATGCTATTAATTCGTTGGTTAGAGAGAGGGTTCACTGGTAGTCCTTTTGGGATTGTGCTTGGGTTAGGTCTTTTTGGATTGATTCTGATTTAGCTTTTTGAAGGAGGTATTCTTGTTCTATTTGGTTGATTAGGGCTTGGGTTGTTGATTCGATTGAGAGTTCTTTTTCGTCTTTTTCTTTAGATGAACCAGATTCTTTTTTATCATCTCCAATACCTGCAACAGAAGCGGGTTTCCAATTTAATACATCATTCATTTTGCTAATAGCATCTGCTAATGAATTAGCCTCTTTTTTCGTTTCTCCAAAATTATACTGTGCCATACCTAAATCTTCAGATAATCTCCAATTACCAGTGCTACCTGCGTTATTAGAGCGCGATGCCCATAAACTATTTAACATATCAATTTCTGCTTGATACATAGCCATATTTTTAACTGCTGTTTCATAGGCACTCTGAGTAGATTTTGCGTTTTCTATTAATTGTGTTCTAGACTGACCTAATGATTTTTCTGCAAGCTCGACTCTCTTTTTAGATTCTTCTTCTAATAGAGCGATAGTTATTTTACCATTCTTAAATTCTTCTGGAAACATTGCTAAAAGCATATTCTTAACTTCTGAATATCGTTTGGTTTGTTGCTCATTTTTCTCTGTAATAGAAGATAGTTCTTTATATTCATTAACTAAATCATTTGTATTATTAGCAACATCTAAACTTGTTTGAGATAATTTAATTTGTTGGGCTTGATATTCAGTAGAATTATCCTGTGCTTTTTTAGTAGAATCCGCAAGTTCTCTCTGTTTTTTTGTAATTTCAGAAAGCAATTTATCATATGTTTTAAATGCTCCAATATCAATACGGAGATTGGCTGCAAGATCAATAACTTCATCGGGAATATTTTTCTTCTGCAATGATACTTGCATAGTTCTAGGGTCAATTGTTTTTACTATTTTTTTTGATTCTGCTTCTTTTGATTTAAGTATTGCTTCTGTCAGTTCATCGTATCGTTTAATCTGAGCTTCTATATCATTGATATTTTGAAGAGTTGGAGCACCGACTTTATTTATTGATTCAGTTAAAGCATTGAAATTTTTTGTTGAATCATTCAATGTCTTATTTAACTTTTCTTGCTCTTCTCTTACTTGTTTTGCATGTCCAAAATATGAAACAATACCTACTATTGTAGCTAAAACAACTGTCCCAAATATTATCCACGGATTTGTAAGTGTTGCTAATGTAAAAGCTTTCAATGCTACTGTAGCTGCGTTAAGTGCAGGAATCAAACTTAAAGTTTTTAGAAGCAGTCCACCCATTGTCACTACAAGAGCAGTAATTGCAACTGTTCCACCAGCCCCCATATTAGATAATTCTGTTAGTCCATTAATAAGTAAAGTTGTTCCTGATAAAACTCCATACATTACAGATTTTAATCCGCTTTCTCCTAATACATATGAAAGTTCTTGACCTGCTGACTTAACTTTATTAATTTGACTTTCTAAACTCCCTAAATGTTTTCTGTTTTCCTCAAGAGCCGAGAATAAAGACCTCTGTGATGTTGTCGTGGCATCTGTAACTATTTGCCAATTATCCATAAGGGCCAAAAACCGTGTTAAATGATAACGACTCCCAATTGTAAGTCCTATTTGCTGTTTCTGTTCACTGGAAAGTGTCTTGAATTTAACCGCCAATTCTCCCCAGATTTGATTGACATCTCTTACGTTTCCTGAAATATCTTTTATTGCAATTCCTACTCCAGCCAATGCTTTCTCAGAATCTGTCGAAAATGTTCGAGAAATTGTAGTTTTTAGCGAATTTCCGATAACATTTCCACTCTCTTTTGTGGCGGTTTGGATTGCTGTGGTGTAACCAATAACATCATCAAGTGTTGCCCCATAAATCTGCGCCGATTCGCCAGCTTTCGACAAACTTTGCGCTAGTCCCTGACTTGTTACTGCAAAATTATTATCAACTTCATTAATTTTATTTACTATTGATACACTGTCCTCGGCTACGACATTAAACTGTGCCATAGTCGCAGTTAAATACTGAGCCATTTCAGCAGTTTTAAGACCTGTCACGTTCGCCCCTAAAAGTGCCGTGTTTGCCATATCAGTTGCTTGAGCTGCCTCAAAACCTTGTTTTCCAAATTCAATAACTGCATTTTGTGTCTCAGTTATTGTTCTGCCATATGCATTTGCTGATTTAGAAAGGTTATCCATCAATACACCATAGTCAGTATCAGAAGACATAACCTTGGACATTTCTACCAAACGAGTATTAATTTCAATGATTGCTGTTGGAATTTGTTGTAAAATATTGAGAAATGAATACATTGTGCCCATTACGACAGACCATACCATAGCCTTGGTCGCCGCAGTGCTCATGGCTTCTCCAAGTCCCCATGATCTAGTCATTCCATCTCTAAGTGCTTCATTAAATTGATACATTTGACCTGTTGCCCTATCAATATAAACACCTAAATTTAGATGCTGACTACCATTTCTTAATTGTTGTGTAACTCTTATATATTGTTCTGTTTGTTGAATATTAGAAGCGATTAATCTATGACCTTCCAATAAAGAAGTATTATAATATTGCTGTGCATGTGTAGCATTCGTAATTGCTGGATTTAAACGTGTAAATTGATCATATTGAGTAAAATTAAAACCATGAGAATCATTTTGTCCTTGCCTTATGGTTTCATAGAATCTTTTTATTCTATTTTCAAGATTTTGTAATTGCGTTAATTGCTCTGGTCTTATATTTATACCTAATTCATTTTTATTTTGAAATTGTTTAATGATATTCTTATATCGTTCTAACTGACTTTCTAATACTCTAGAACTTTCTGGAGAAAGACCATTTACTTTTACACCTATACCTAAAGCAGATTGCATTCTAGTATTTAATAAATTAGCTTGTTGTTGTATTGATTTTTCTGTTTGATTAAATAATCCTGCATATAATTGATTTTGTCTTTGAATATTTCTTTCTGCTTGCTCTTGTTGTTTTAATTGCTCTTTCGCTAATCTTTCTTCTTCTTTTCTTACATTTTCTATTTGTCTCGCTAGTTCTTTCAAAGTGTCGATTTGATTTCTAATTTGTTGTACATTTGTCTTAGACGCACTTGAAGTGTCTAATCCATTGATACTTTTCAACAATTGTTGAACTTCTGTAATTAATGCAGGATTTAATTTAAATGGCTCTAACGATTGTTGCATTTTCATTTTAGACGCATTTAAAGCATCTACTGCTTCACGTTGTTTTTTATAGTTTGTGGTTTCTTCATTAATACTTCTTGAACCGGATTTAGCATTAATAATTTCAGTTACTTTAACTAAATGACCTAAAGCATTTTCTAATTCTTTAACTTCTTTTATCTCAGTCAATATTCCATTTTGCTTAGTTTCAACAACAGATTTCTTATTTACATTATCCATTGTTCTTCCCAAAGTTTGCATGGAAGAATTGAGATTATTGACTTGATTTATAGAAGGCGCAATTGCTTTACTTATTTGATCTAATCCTTTTATAGACGCAGTATCAAAAGCAATGTTAAGTTTTTTAGTATCTACATGTTCCTGTAACTTTTTAATAGCATCGTCAATATTTTTCTGACTACTTGTATAATTAACTTGTATAATTAATCCTAAATTATCAGCCAATTAATTTCACCTCACCTCTCTTTGAGCAAATAAAACTTGATTTAATATTATGAAAAATGTATAATATCAATATAATGGTAAAAAGGAGTGTTAAACAATAATGGAAATATTATTTATGATTGGTTTTGTATTATTCTTTTATTGGTTATTCCTCATATATAGAATACAAAATGGCATCGCTAAATCAATACCATTTAAACATATCGAAGGTATAAATAGACTAGCAAAAGGAATAGATGTAAAAATATCATTCAACAAAGAAACAATTAAGATTGATGATATCACTATACCGATTTCTAAAATTGATAGATTGGAAACAACTTCTTCTAAACAACTAGCAGAACAAAATGGGAATGTTATCGGTGGTGCTGTCTTGGGAGGAATGTTGGGAGGTGGAGTTGGAGCTATTGTAGGTGGACTTAGTGGGGCTGGGAGCAAAAAAGTAACTCAGTTAGTTCACTATTTAACTATATTTTTCAAAGACAATAGTTCTGCTGTATTTTCATTTGATGGTTATAGTAATAAATTTGGATTGAAAAATGCTTTTAAACGTATAAATATGATGTAACATAAACATGTAAAGAGACACTAATCAAAGTGTCTCTTTTATTATCTATACCTATTGCTATTAAATGCCACTACTACTGCATCAACTAACATTTTTTGCATATCTCCTTGAATTTTCTCCATTGCTTTTTCAAGAAACTTAGATTCGGGACGATTATGGAAATAATCAGGAGTGGTATCTTCCCATCCATTCCAACTGTATCCATAATTCATTAATCCTCCAACATAAGTTGGTTGACCGTCAACAACTGAAAAATGATCCATCTTTTCTGAATCACAAAACACTTTAATCTCAAATGAAGTTGTATTGAATTTAACTGACGAACTCACTGAGTTTAAAAGTTGATATTGTCTGACGTAATATTTCGGAGTATAAGTGGCATAAACATTATCCCATATAGCGTCTCGCAATCTTTGTTCTCCAATACCTCTAATATAATCTACTTTCTTTTTAAACTCAGAACTAGACATAAGATTATGCAAATTCATTTGTTTTACTTGCATATCATTACTCTTCTACTAATTCTTGTACTTCTTCAGTTGTCTTGTCATTCTCAATTCCCAATAATTGATTTGCCAAAGGTAAATTATCTGTCATCTTCTTAATTAGATCATTTACTCTTTCAATTTCTTCTTTAGGTAGCGCACCTATAATATGATCAAATATTTCTAAATCAATTAATGTTTCTACTCCAGATATCAATTCCACAAGATTATCTGAAAAAGGCACATTAGTAAAATACTTTACTAATAAAGCATAATATAGATATGTGGTATCTTTAATTAATTCTAATTCATTTACTAAGTTAGGTAATTCTTCTTTAAAAGATAGATAATCAACAATAAGTTTTTGAACTTCCGAAGTTTTAAAGTATTTATTTATTTCTATATTATAAGAATCTGAAAAACGATCTGTTACAGTTAGGGAAATTCTCTCATTGAATTTAGCTAATGATTTTGACATTATAGAAGTCGTTAATTTTTTGTTTGCCATTTTTATATTTCCTTCTTTCATTTGATTATTTAACCAATGCTGAAATTTATTGCATTTTCAATATCTAATTTATTTTCATCAGTCAATATCGTTTTATTTCCATACATTCCTTTTATCAATATATTTTGTAAATATTTTATTTCTTCATTAGGTAATAAATTCCCGTTACCAATATAATATTTATAGAAGTCTATTTTTGCATATAATATACTTTTCTTATATCTATTTAATAATATGCTTGTAAATCCACCTTGGAAATCATTTAAATTACTGTTAGACCCTAAAAATCCATCTCTTATTAATTTATTTTCTAATACACTAAATATTTTCTCCTTATTCCAATAATTCATAGGGGTATCATGAGGTATTTTACCATACTTTTCTGCAAATTCACTCATACTAGAATATCTTTTTAACACATTTAAATAAAGTGTGTTTTGCCTTTCAGTTTTTAATTTATCATATGAAGGAAAAGTAATTCCATCATCGCTATACTCCATTATTTTATTTAATATTTCTTCATCAGACATTTTTGTTCCAGGGATCAATACGTTTTGTTCAACTATTTTAAATTCTTCTCTTAATAAAGCACTCAATTTAAATTGCAAAATATTTTGTATATCTTCATATTTCCCAAGAAAATCACTAGGGTATAAAGAAATAAGATAAATATTATATTTACGATATAAAGCAATCTTCTCTTCCATTTTCTTATCGTAATCATAAGTATCAACTAATCCCCATATTTCTAAATGTATTTCTTTATTGTTAAGAGTATAAAAAGTGAAATCGCTTCGATAGTTTGTTCCTTCTTTTGTTTCTGAAAATGGACGCTGTTCCCTTCTATATGTTTTATTATTATGTATTAAAAATTGAGCAGTTATGTATTCATAGGAAGACCTATTCAAAAATCCTCTATCATCAACTAAGTCTCCATGATCTTTATAATTTAGTATTTTTTTTATTTCACTTAATGATTCTTTTGTATTAATAATATTTGAACTAAATCCTAATTCGTTAGCAATTTCAGTATACGTAGGAAATCTATTATACTTTTTAATTATTGGTTCAATTAGATTTGCCAAATTATTAATATCAGTATAATAGTTTTTTGGAAGATAAAAACAACTTTTTTCATACCCCAATTCACTAATTGCAGAATTTATGTCTTCATTATATTTCTTAAATTGGTTTATTAAATTAAATCCTTGTTGGTTACTATAAGCATGTTCAAAAGAATTGTATTTATCAAGATATAAACATAATTCTTTTAATCTATTATTTCTATTTTCCCAATATTTTCTTGGTTTTCTATTATTATAATCAAAAGACGAACTTCTATGTTCTTTTAAACATTCATTACAAGAATCATTAGGATTATGGTTATGATTTATATAATATTTAGAATACCTAATATCTTTTGTATTTATTTTACAATAATCACATAATATAGTTACTTCAACATGAGATCCATGAGTTATGTCACTTACTGGAATCTCAAATTTATCTCCGTAACTTGTAAAAGTATAACCTTTCCCTTCATAGTATTTTTTATTTTGAGGATACCATTCTATTATTACAGTTTTTGTTAACAACATTAATAACCACACTCCTTCAAATTTTATATTCTTACTCACTACCAATCACACACTCCAAACCATTCCATTATAAAAAGGCAACAAAAAAGAAGGGATGAGTGCATTCCCTTCTACGACTCGCGACTGTCGATTTGTTGCCAAAAATTACTTAAATTATTTATGTATTGTTTATGTTAAAATAATATGAGTCCATGCTTTCCCTGTTTTTATTTGTGACACTGTTGAATCCGAAATGTTGAAGAGCTTGGATATTTCTGTTTGATTTTTATCCCCTTTAAATAACATTTCTTTTATTTGTAAAACGTCTTCATTGTTCAGTTTACAAAATGGGTTATTCTCTCCATTTTGTTTACCCTTTTTTCCTTTGCTGATTCTGTTTTTTGTTTCATCAGAACAATGTTTTCCAGAACGCCCGTTATTATTTTTGCTTATAATACTTAATTTCTTTCTTGTCTCTTCTGAAACATATATTCCGGCAGGGGAACCACCTCCAAAATTTAGGTTATAATAATCTCTATTTTCAACTGCATTATGATTTTTAATTACTTCAATTTCTAATTCGTTTAATTGTTCTTTAGAATAAGCAATTGATATAATTTCTCTATTAAAATTTTCTTTTCCATACTTAATAATAGCTAATTTTAACGCCGTTCCACTACCTAAGTAATATTTCCAACCATCTATAAATTTTTTCTGACCTATATACATCTTTCCGTTAATCATGTTTGTTGTAATATAAACGAAACCATAAGGATCAACGATTTCTACTTCTTCCATTTTTACATTCCTCCAACTTTCTAAATTTTATTTTTATTTAATTAACCAAACCACTAACCATCCTCCAACAAAACAACACACAAAAAGAGAGTACTTATCCAGCACTCTCCAAACAAAAAGAAGTAACAGTTGGAGGTTGTTACTTCCCATATAAAATAGCAAACTAAGCGTCCAGAGTCTGCTAAAACTATCAAATTAACCAAACTAACCCCACACAACAAACAAAAGACTCCATATTTCTATGAAATCTTTAAAGAAAGGAACTATGTTCTGGTATATTGCTCTTTATAAGTAGAAGGAAATAATTGCAATAATTCAGCATATGTTGCATGAATAGATTCAAACAAATTGTAATTATACATAATTGCTTTATCGATATCTAACATGTTAATAATTTGACCAACAAACCATTCTTCATAAAGTTCTGCTTTTGAAATTGTGTAAACCTGATCCAATAAAACCACACTATCTTTATCTAAAAAAGAATTATCAATTTTATTGATAGGTGCATTATTCGGATATTTTAATTTATCTGTCTTATTTTCAACACAATGGATTCTATCAGTGATAGGAGAGATAATAATCCTCGGAGAATTTTGACTATATTTATTAAGAATTATATAAAGGCGAGCTTTATTAGAGCTAATCTTTGGATCAATATTTTCTTCTAAATCAAACCAAAATACACATCCTTTCTCTGAACCTCTGCACGAACTGAAGCTCGGCAGGTTCTTATCTATTTAAACTTCTCATATACTCTCATTTGTAGGAATAAGATTTCATCCACATTTTACACATATATGAACTAATTTAATCTGATAAGAATTTTACTAACAAAGATTCCATTGAACCCATTAGCGTTAGTATCAAGCCCGATTCTAGACTTGTTTATATTATCTAACAATTAGATTACATTCCCATACTTGATATTTTTTTATCTTTACTTGCTAATAATCTGTTAATCTCTTTATCATGTAACAACTTAAAATTATCAAATTCACTAAAACATAAGTCTCTGTTTATGATACTAAGATTTTTATTCACATTCATAATTAGAAATGCTGAGTAACAATCCCTTTGTATTCTAAATTCACCAAAGTCATTCCATCTCTCACTTAAATCCTTCTTTGTATAGGTATCTTCAATATGATTATATTGACTAGCTTTAATGCTATAAGTATCAATCTTATTTAATCGAGTATCGTTCCATTTCAGTTTGTTATCCAAAATAGTAAGAAACATGGATGGAGCTTTGTTCGCAAGTGATTTACCGAATCGTTTCTTCTTATTGAATTTACCACCTTTGTTCTTGGTTGTCTTCTTTGATCTTTTCTGCAATCCTTTATAGTTCATAGTTTCAACATAAAACTTATCACCTAGATTTAATATCTCATTTGCTAAAATGTTATGAGATTCTTTTCTCAATGCCGATTGTTTCCTGAATAATTCTTTCCTAAGATTCTTGATTTTAACGTAATGTTTACTATAAATCCATTTATCTTTATTTCCTTTGACTATAGTACCATTATCATTAAACTTATTTGGATTCATTGCTCGTCTTGATCTATCCATTTTTCGTTGAAGAAGTTTTACTTCTCTATCAATCTTATTAATTTCAGGTACTAATTCTAATAACTTTACTTGATATTGACTACTAAAAGCAATAGTTTGAGTACCAATATCAATTCCTACCGAACCAGTGCCTATTTTGCCTTTAATCTCACCTTGTTTAGTTACTTTAACAGGAGGAACACCTTCCATAATTAATTGAATGTAATAATGGTATTTCCCTTTTATCATTTCTCTCTTAATCCTACAATATTTTACTTTATCTTGAATTGCTATATGTGCATAAACATCATTATCCTTAATAATTACAGGAATTTTAAGTCCATTCCAGATTAATTGATTGGATTTAATATCATATTTAATACCACTCTTATTCCATTTTCCTTCAATGCTTTTTAGTTCATCATATTTAATAAAATTAACTTTTTTAGCAGTATGAAACATTAGTTTTTCAAAAGCAGAATATGCTCTTGAAGCTAATTTCTGGCAAGTCAAACTATCAATATTATCCTTAAAATGCTTATACATTGGTTTAACAAAATCATGAAGTGAATATTCATTAATATTATAAAGTTTATTCAAATCATTAAATTGTTTGTTTCGATCCTTTCCTTTAGATAATTTAGCAATCCTTTGATATGCTTTAGATTCTCTCATATGATTATATCTTTTTAAAATTTCACCTAAACAAGCATTATATATTTGCCTACATATATTAAATCGTTTATTTAAAATATCTTCTTGATATATTTCAGTATTCAATGGGAGAGTCAGAACATAATTTGATTTTGAATTATCTTTTATCAATGGTATTCACCTCATTTCTTTTATTTATTACTTATGTAACATATTAATTATACCATTTATGAGAATATATTGCAAGTATTTATTTAATTATTATACTTAATATAAACGCCATTCATCCTCACACGCTTCAGCGTGGAGGCTTTCTGGCTGAATTCTGTAAATGATTTCTAATTGCATACTTTGGATTTTTCGGTTTTAAAGGACATGACAATATTATTCACCCTTTCTCAATCTTCTTTTTCTCCATCCTTCGAATATTTCTTTCTCATCTTCCGTTTCTACGTATATACTATCATAATAATCATAAGTTTCTTGTCGTTTCTTTCTGTCAAAAATCATTTCTGAAAAAGACGCTGGTTTTACTGCTACCACACTCATTCTTTTCACTCCTTTCCATAACTTTGGTTTGATTCTAGAATCATTAATCTTTACTAATGATTTATGGGAATTACGCCTAACCATTCTTACTCGTGGTTTCACTCTCATGATAATCACCTCTTCCATACACATCTTACCACAAAAGACAATTATATGAAAAGTATTTTTAAAAATTAAATAATCCCAATAATCACAATCTAACCAAAATAAACATCAAACATTTTCTAATAAACCCTCTAACCAAACTATCCTTAACCAAAACTTCCCCACCATAATCTTGTTCCTCAAACTCTTCTCCATAATAATCTTCATATTCCTCATAATAATCTCTGCAAGGGAATATCACTAATTTACCCATAATTATACCAACTTCTCTATGTATTCATCACCTTTATCCTTACTCATCCCCTTATACTTCTTCCTAATCTCCCTCAACATTTTCCTACTAGAACCACTACATCCCCTCTCAATCTCTTTCACAACAACAAAGCTATCACAACTACCACAACCTAAATCTACACCCATTACAAACGATTCTACAGCGTCTTCACGACTATCAAATTCTTCAATCATCCAATCTAAATCATATTCAGCTAATAAATTAATTTCCTTTAATTTACTAATCTCATTCTGTAGCCTTAAATTAACCTCATCACAATTATCACAATTTCCCTCGAACCAACTCATAGGATTATAAGTCGAGTAGTAATACCACTTATAATCACCTCTACCATTTTCTGCGTTGGAGAAAATATTGAGTTTACCACCATAATTACCATCAGTATCCTTAATTACATATGCTTTAGTCATGTTCATATTTATGTAACTCTCCTCTACTCTAATAATATCAAGCAAGGCCGATTGATTTATTAACCTTACTTAATATTATTATACAGTAGAGACACCTAGAGGTCAATAGTTGAGTGAACTAAATTTCACCAACTGTATGACCCGTTAATTATCATCCATACTATAAAGATGGAACTCAACTAAATCAGACAATGGGCATTGTAGAACTATCGAAAATCTTAAATACACACTAATCATCATATCGTCGGATTTAAATATCTTATACATTCTAGATTTACTGATGCCAACTTTATCCGCTATCCATAACTTTGTAGATCCATGTAGATGTTGATATTCATTCACCCTTTGTTCTATTTTGTTAATAATTTTATACTGCACGATATCACTCCATTCCTATACTTACTATTGCCCATATAATACTATTATATAGTTTTATGAACAAAGTATCAACAATGCTATAAACTATCTATCAACATCTTAATAATATCATACTCACATAAACAATGTCAATTAATTTTATTTATTACTTTACAAATTCAACTTCTTCCTATATAATGATGAAGGTGATACAAATAAAAAATACAATAAAGAAAGGAAGTGATAAATATTATTCGAGATGGGCCTTGGGATATAGATACATAAAGTATACAACAATACAGAAAGGAGAGGGCAAGGTTGGTACTACCTTAAAGGAGTACAAAATTTTAGCATCCATTGCAAGTACAAAATATCAGAGAATACAAAAATAATTAATTAAAAGAAAGAGGTAATTAAAACATGACAACAACAATGACAACTGAATTACAAGTATTTACTAGTGAATTATTTGGTCAATTAAGAGTAACGCAAATAGATGGTAAACCATACACAGTAGCTAACGATGTCTTAAAAGCTTTAGGTTATTCAGAAGGAGGTTGGAGAACTACATTATCAAGAAAATGTAAAGGCGTTACAAAGTGTAACGGATTAAAAGTTAATGGAATTGAAGTAAATCTTATTCCAGAAGGCGACATTTATAGACTTATAGCAGGAAGCAAACTACCTCAAGCTGAAAAGTTCGAATCTTGGGTATTTGATACTGTAATTCCAACAATTCTTAAAACAGGAGGATTTATTGCTAATCCAGAAATAATGATCAATACATATTTTAATACTCTAGATGATAATCATAAACAATTATTACTAGGAGTATTTCAAAATGTAAAAGAACAACAAAAGATAATCACAGAACAAAAACAAGAAATAGATCATCAATCCAATGTAATTTCTGGTTTAGTTGAAGATATACCTCTTGCATCAAAAAGACAAATCCTTAATCGTGTGGTTATGAAATGCAGTAATTTTAATGATAGATGGAAGGAATTATATTTTAATTTTGAACAAAAATACCATCTTAAAATAAATGCTAGAATGGAATCTTACAATAAAACTCATAAATCTAAATTAAGAAGCAAATTAGAATATATTGAGGAAATTGGTATGATAGATGAGTTATTTGCCATTGCTTGTAAATTGTATGAAAACGAGGTGAATGTATTAGTACAAGAAATGTATAAATTACATGAAGTTGAGTTTGTGCAATAAGAAATAAATATAATACTAAAGAGACTCTATTCCAACTAGAGTCTCTTTTCTTTAATAAAACTCATTCTAATCCCTTAAACAATTCCGACCCATACAATCATACCAACTAACAATTAAAACACAACACAAGCAATCCTCACGCTTGTTAATCAATATCACAACACAATCATAATATATCCTATAGTAAGATTAAATATCAAAAAGACCCCATATCACAGAGGTCTTAAACACAACCAACAAAACAATTATCACAATTATTGTAATCTATTTAATACCAAATCTCCATTAGAATTCCATCTTACAAATTTTAACTTCGTATTATCAACAACTATATCACTTGTTATAATTGTACTAGTATTTGTCCATTCACTGAAAGTATAATTATAATACCTGATTTCTTGAATTTTGATTCTAGTTGGACTGCTAAATGTGTAATTTGATTCATATTTCAAACTAGGTTCAAAATTAGGTAAATAATATATATGTTCCACTGTACCATCATTGAAAAATTCAAATGATGTCCTTTTAGTATCAGTCATCCATTTTCCTAAAACCAATCTTTGAGTATCTTGAATTGTAGGTTCTGGATTTACAACTGTAACATTAGCAATTGCTTTAATAGTAGTTGATTCAGCAATTCTACCACTTACAGTAAATGTACCTACAGAATCATATTGACTAGTTAATGGAGTAACCCAAGTAACATTAACATTTTTTGTTGTTCTATTACTCATTGTTGCTACAACTTGATTAGGTAGTATAGGAGCTGTCCCTGCTGTAGTAGTTACGCTAACAGTTGCAATAGAAGTGATAGTAGGAATTGGAGCAGTTTTTACAGTTACAATACATTTAGCTGTTTTCTTACCATCTACTGTAGTTGCTGTGATAGTTGCTTTACCTGCTTTAATTCCAGTTATTAATCCTTCTGAGTTAATTGTAGCTATTTTAGTATTGCTTGATTTCCAAGTAACTGACTGATTTGTTGCATTTGAAGGGGATATAGTAGGAATAAGTGTTGTGGTTGAACTTGTGTTTAAGGTTATTGTTTTGCAATTTAGTGTTACTTTTGTTGGTTTTATTGATGTAGTTGATAGAAGGGATTGTTGTGATATTTGTTGATTTGGGTTTAAACTAGCCTCTGATGCTAATGTAGGTGTTGTTAGGATAGGGGTAAGTAATAAGGACAGGGATAATGTGATTGTGGAAATTGTGGTTAATAGTTTTTTCATATATGTTTCCTCCATTTACTTTTAATTACTTATCTGTAAGTAGTATATATGAAAAAGGAGTAAAATACAATGAATTTAATATGATTTGTTTCGACAAATAATTATTTATTGGTTTGATGTTGTTTGATTAGAGATGATAATTTAACAAAGTAAAAAATATCAACGCTTTTTAAGATTTAATAAAGAAATAATAAACTCTTTACCATTTTCAGTAATTAGTATTTGATTATATTTATAACCTTGTTGATTTATATTTTCTTTTCCGTTAATAAAATAACCATCACTTATATATTTTTCGTTTATGTAAAATGAATTATTTTCATGTTTGAATATATTCTTAAATTCTAAAACCTTATATAGTCCACTTCTAGAAAAATCTATTATATATCCATCTGCTATCAATTCTTCCACTATTGACACACAATTTAACATTGTATTTAACTTCTTTTTCTTAGGAGTAGTATTTACGACAACAGTAGATTTAATATTTATTTTTGCTTTAGGTTTTAATTCTTTAGGTTTCTTATTTGGTAAAACCCCATTAAACGCTATTAATCTTTTTAAGTATATTGAATCAACTTTAGCACTTAAAATAACTCTTGCTCCACTCAACACTTTTTCAACCGTATTTTCAATGTTATAACCGTTTGTTATGGAATTATATTTATTAATATATGTACCTTCTACATATATTAATTGCATTGTTGTTTTGTATTGTGTTTGTTGATTTTTTACCTCTTCTACTATATCAAATGTAAAATTATTTTTACCGTAAGTATTCCAATCTCTTTGGAGTTTATAACTGTGGTGTTTATTGCTACTTAAATCTTCTATATGCACTTCCCATCGTTTTTCTATATCGTTACTCTCTCCCATATACACTTTCCCATTTGCTTTACATTCAATTTTATAAATTCCTCTTGTCTTTTCCATTTTTACACGTCCTTTTCTTTTTTTTTATTATTTTTGTTCTATATTTTTGTCCTTTTAGTAATATAAAAAACTAAATGGCAAAGGAAAGGACACCTTCTTTTTAATGGATGATCAGTCCATTAAGCCATTTAGTTAAAATTATCAAATCTGATGTAAAATATTAGAATCGTCAAGGTTGGGTGATTCTCTCAAAGTGTTGCTATATAAGCATATTTCCAAATATCAATAATCATATCAAAAGTTAGTTTTCTGGGATTGAGATAAGATGCACTTATTAACTAAATGCATCTTCAACATCGTCTGAATTATCTCTAATCACATAAATCTCACTAGTTGCCGAGCTGACATGGCCTAGTAAAGCCTGCACAGATTTTATATTTTTCCCTTCATGAATTACAAGGTTCGTAGCCCGTTGTTCTCTTAGTTGGTGAGGATGTACTCTTCTATTTATAACTTTGCTAAAATCATCCTTGCACCAATCATTAAATAATCCTTCTCCTGCTTGCTGATATTTTCCATCTCTCTTAATTGCGAACACATAAGGGCAATCATCATTTCCTCTAACTTCTAACCACTTATTAATTGCATCTAAAGCCTCTTTGGAGAATTGTAATTTTCTAATTTTACCAATAACTCCTTTACCTTTACAGCGAATCTCAGACGTAGTATAAAATGTAATTGTATTTATTTCTTCTGTTCCATCTTCATTTTTAATAATCTTTTCCTTAATTATAGGAGGATAATCAACTACTTCTTTAAGTAACTGTCTCGACTCTGCTCTTCTACAGCCTGTCGAATAAGTAAAATGTAAATATGCCAATTTTTGCCATTGTTCACGGTCTTCAAGATTTTTCAAAAGTAATTCCCATTCTTCTGCATTCATTGGTTGTTTTACATGTAAGTCATTAGACGGAGGTGCTGTTATTTTCTTAGTTATGAAGTTTTTGAAGGTAGGATGTTCATCTTCGTAATATGTAATTATATATCCATTTAGAGAACTGATTGCTGCACGTTTTAATCTAACTCCTGAAGATGACATGCCCCTTCTTACAAGGAAATTTTGATATTTTAGAAAATCTCTGCTTTTAATTTCTAATAGAGATTTATCATCACAATGCTCATAAACCCAAAAAAAGAAAATCCTGAGCGCGGAAAAATATTGACGAAGTGTTTTTGGACTAAGTGAAGTTGATTCTTCTAGAAATTCTGTAGTGATTGTTCTATTAAATTTATTAAGTTTTTGCCATTGTTCTTCTGTAACCGTAGGGAGTTTGTCTGCAATTTCTGCCATTGGTTTATAGTCACTTCCTTTATTTATATATTTATTTATATATTTATTACTAATTAAATATTTTATTATAAGTATTCCCAAACCATCTTTTCGCCTGTTTCTGGATATTTACCTGCTGATTTCTTTCTATTACTAGGGGTACAACATTCTGTAATATTAGATTTTTTGATTCCATATTTCATTGAAGCTTCAGAAATGCTATTAAAAATTTCATTAGTTGTTACACATCTTATTTTTCTTCCACGAGGATTTAGTGATTTATTTATTCTATCTTCAATTTCATTCTCAGTTTTTGTAATATATTCATTATAATACATCCAAACCAATGGCTCATTAGTCTTAGGATTTTTCCTGCAGACATAAGTTTATTTTTACAACAAGAAGATATTCCAGATGGATTAGTATTGTATTTTTGTGATGCATCTGAGTTATTATTAAAAACTTCTTTAGTTGTCAAACATATTATTTTCTTATCTTGACCATTGCTTAATATATTTTTAATTTGTTCTTCTGTTTTTAAAATAAATTCGTCATAAAACATCCATACCATAACTTGACCGTTATCTGGGTGTTTACCTGCTGATTTGTTTTCCTTTTTACGACAACATGCAGATATACTTGTTTTTTCAATATTATATATACTACTAGAATCTAAAATACTATCAAAAATTTCATTTGTTGTTAAACATACCACTTTTTTATGTTGATATTCTTTGTTTTTCATTGCTTTTTTGCCATTATAATCACACCAACTCAATGTAACTCCTTGTTTCAAATATCTGATCACCGTAGTTCTATCAACTTTTAATTGAATAGCTATTTTTAATGTTTCATTTATACCACTATTCCATAAATCGCAAACCACTTTAACTAGACTTTTACAAGCATATCCATGACACTTTAACCAGTTAATATCTGATTCTTTGAAATTCAGTAATTTAGGTAATTCTGATATTAATATATTATTTTTTATTAAATTTAATTCTGACTTACTACAATCAATTCTGATAACTTTAATGTCATGTTCTCTACACAATCTATCTTTTTCATTGTCAATAAATTTACTCTCTTCTTTTGTTTGTCCACTCATATTATTATCTTTCAAATGGAATGACCCATCCATTTCAATACCATATTCTTTACCATTTAATACAAAATAACCATCTAAACGTCCTTTGCTTAATTTCCCTTTAAACTCATATACCAACCAATCAAATGTTTTTTCTGTTTCAAAGTCTTTAATCTTTTTCAAATGCATTATTTGTTTTAAAAACCCAAACATAAATTTGTTCGGATAACTCATTCCATCTGAACATTGACACCCTAACCCTTTAGTTAACCAATCGTAAATATTTTTTTCTTTTTCACATCCACATTCAGGGCGTCTTAGAAGAATCTTTTTACGAGAACCTATGGAATATTTTAACCCGTCTTCTTTGTTCACTAAATAATTTAATTTATGTGGATGAGTTATTGATATTGAATTACATTGATGACAATTAATATTAGATTGTTTTCCACTTGTAAATGTATTAATATTTTTTTGTTCAGAAATATGTTCTTGGTGTTTTAAACATTTAAACCAACATAATTTATTTGAACCATGACTTATATCTTTAGGACTAATAGGATTACCATCTCTATCTATATTTTTTTCATAATCCCATCGTGCTAATATTCTATCTGTTTCTTCTTTAGATAAATTTAAGTAGCACCATTCAAAGAAAGATATCCATTTTTTATATCCTGCTTTTGCACAATTAATACAGTAGTACCTTCCGTCTTCTTTTACACACTTTTTATAATCTACCCATTTTACATTCGTTAATTTTTTGTCACACGCATCGCACTTAATTTCTACATTTGCCTTTGAATTAGCATCTAAATCTTCTACTTTTACTACTTCACCATTTTTGCGTGTAATTTCTTTTGTTATTAAACCCATATTAAACCACCACAACTTTAGATAATTCTTTAAATTTACTACAAACTAAACCTACAATTTCATCTTGAATTCTTCCTTCAACTGCTTTATTTAAAATACTACAATTATTTTTATATCGTTTACATCCGATGCAATTAGATTTAAATTCTTCTAATTGATTGACTGTAGGAAATATTCCTACATAGTCAACAGGATAAATGGTGATATCTATATGTGAATTTTTAGAATCATAATAGATGCCATTCACTCGTTCGCATGTTGTATTGTCGTCTAACCATATTAATTGTGTCTCAGTAATTGAATCCAAAAGCAATTTGAAATAATTGTTTGCATCTTTATCAATTCTGTCAAAATAAAAAACGCAGTCAACGTAAAAATGCTGTGTCTTATTAGGTGTTAAATTCCATCCTTGAATATTTACTTCATCTTTTATATATTTTATAAAATCTTTCTTATACTTCTTTGCTTCTGCAGTTTCATATAAAGTTGACATTGCTTTTGGCTTACCTCCAACATATGTAATAAAACTCCTGATTTTTATGTAGTGATTTACGCTGACAGGGATAGGGGATACTAATTTTAAAATATTATTAATATTAAACACCTTCCTTTATTTTTAATTGAATTCCTTTATATGTACGCTTTAATTTACCTTCCTCTGATAAATTCACATGAAATTTGCTATATGGTTTTTCTTTGCTATCTTAATTCACTCCATATCAAAACAAAGGCACAACCAAATATCTGATTATGCCTTTGTTATAATTTATTTATTTATTACTATAAACAACTAATAAATCTATATACTATCTCAACTTCTTAATTACACTCTCATCAATAGCAATTCTCTTAGCCTTCTTCAACTCTTTAATAGATTTCTCTGCCCTAACTGGTTCAACTTTATTAGGATATTCCTTAACTAAATCTCTATAAATTTCTCTCCAAGTATATCCTTTCTTACACATCCAATGTATCTCATCTTCTACTTCTCTAATTATGGATAAATCTTGAGTTGATAGAAAATCTCTAAGATTGTCTTGCTGTTTCAAATCCAAGTATTCTTTTATTTCTTTTGCGTACATGCCAAACAAAATATCATATGTTAAATTTGTCAAAGAGGCATATGTGCTTCTATTATTAGGCAATTCTCCATTTTGTATAAAAGTTGATATTGAAGATGTTTCTCTATTTCTTCTAATAGTCCCATCTTTTCTAACAACTAATTGTTCTAACTCTTTTTGAGTGAGATATATTATTGATTCTTGAGATCCTTTCAATTTAAAATAATCTCTAACAACTATTTTGTATTGTTTCATTGCCAATTCTGAATCAAGTAATTTCAGTAAAGTTGTATATCCTTGTTGGGATAAAAGGTATATATTTTTAGAATTAGCTATAGATTGCTTATTAAATCCCAATTCTAAAAGTGAGTCGTTTGAACCGACCGACTTTTTCAAATCAATATAATCAATTCCAAATTTAAAATATCCATTATTTAGATTCTTATTTATTAATTCGTTTACATGTTTTAATTGCTTATCATGAATAATTGCAACTGTCTTTGCTAACATAACTTTTTGATTATCACTAAATCCACCATAAATATTAGGAATATCTACACCACAAACTTTTGTCTTGCCTTTAATCATTAACACATTATTGTTTTCCATCATTATATTATTCCTTCTTTCATATTTATTTTTCACCAATATTATCTCTTCCTTGTACACCATTCCTCGTATGCTTTTGTGCTATCATCCCAACCAAATTTTATCCAAGTTCGATGAGTTATTGAATTAATCCCTATTTCCAAAGGACAAATTCCCTTTGATAAGTAGAAATTCGCTTGTAGCATATTGTATAGATATGTTACTTTTTCTTTTGTTGGGCTTGTTTCTTCTGTAGAGTTATTCATACGTAGTTCCTCCTTTCATTTTTATTTGTATCTACTTTGAGACACATCAAAAAGACAAATCAATTAAGATTTGCCCTTTAATCAATCACAAAATATTAAATTCTTACAAAATTATTAAAACTAAAATCCTTACTACAAGCAACTTTACAGATTCATAAATTAGTTTAAAATGCGGAATTTATTGGTTAATAACGAATTACATAATTAATTGTGCAGTAAGGTTGTAAATTTTGATGCGCTAAACCTCCTCCAACATTAGAAGTTCCCCAAGTTCCACTACCAGGATCTAATCTCCAATCGTTTGTAAATATATCACTCGTGTCTGTATTCGTATTATTCCACGCCTGAAATGTATGATTATGTGAAGGCATTTCTGGCGTGGTAAGTAAATGTGTCTTCTCGCCGGAACTTTTTCCAAGCGTATCAAATTCTGACTGAGAATTGTCTAATCCGACTGGAACCCTGCCTTTTAGATTTGGGAGATTAAAAGTCGTTGAACCATTACCTGCTCCATAACCTATTCCAATTACATTGAATAATGCTGAATATGTAGTTCTAGATATTGCAGAACCATCACAAATTAAATATCCACTAGGAGCTACAGAACCAGCAAACATTTGAACTGAACCTATTACAACTCCATTGGAAGCAGACGCAGGTGCAAATAATGTTTGAAATGCTGAATCAATTTGTACTGGCACATCTTGACTCTTTTGCACAATTATTTTACCAACAAGCATTGCATTTGTTGAAACTACTTGTGGAATTTCAGGTGGTTGACAAGCTTTTGCTTGATCTAAACTAGCATCAAATTCACAAAGAAATAAATGTATTCGAGCAGAATCTATATCTGAACGACACATACAACGATATACCCATACTACCGCATATTTACCATCTGTAAGAGTTGTAAGTATACCAGTTTTAGGATCATATTGAGTATTAGGGAATTGAGTTACAACGCTACGTGAAAACGAACCATCGCCATTATTTACCCAAAGAAGCATTGCATCAACACTTGAATCTACTGCTGGAAGATTATTACTATATGAACCTTCCCACGCTTTGCCAGAAGTTACTACAATATTTCTAGTTCCAGACACACCTAAAGTGATTCCTGATGCTCTTTCAAATCTTCTTGTTTCAATTAATCTTCTATGTACCTTATTTGACAGTCCAAGTCCTGGTTCATCCCAATCAATTACTGAAATACCATCACCTATACGAGCAATTGTATATACAGGAGTATTATTTGACCAATTAATGTCTAATAAATCAAATGTAATAACATATTGCGGATTACCATTATTATATTGAACAATAAGATAATTAGTAATCATATCCGTAATTTCCAATGTTGTTTCTGGAATAATATACTCTATTATTGAACCAGTATAATCAATTGTACTATATAATCTAAAAGTTCCTTCACCTACTGTAATTGTTCCTAAACCTGCATTATAAGCTATTGTTGGTTTTATTACTGTTCCTGAATTTGTTTTTATTTTTGAACCTGACAATGCATTAATGCTTATATTTTTCTCTATTGGCATTTATTAATCACCTCACTTTCTTTTTAAAAATATTGTCCTGACCATCGTAATTTTGTTCCTAAAGCATTCATTACTTGAATTAATGATACACTCTCAAAATTATATTCTCTTGATTCATTTGCTGGAATATATAGGATATATCCTCCAATATTAATATATAGATTTGTATTTTCTGCTTCTATAAATAATGAATTTAAATTTGATTTGTTTCCATTGGAGTCAGTGAAATTTATTAGTTCATTGTTAGATGTTAATACATACCAAGGATCATAGTTTGCATCTCCTATTTTATTTAGTGGGAGGCTACTTATGAAACCACTGTGTAATAATTGCCCTATCATTGATTTATCATTCCTTTCTTTATTTGGATTTTGTTAGTTGGTATTTTTGGGATTAATTTTTAGTTTTAGAAATAGTAAAAAAATAAGGAAAGAAAGACAATTTGGTTTTGTCTGTCTTTCCTCTTATTTTGATGTGGTTTGTGTTTGAATTGATAAACAATTATAGGATTGTACATTTCTTATAATTGTTTAGATGCTGTATTTATTATATATTCTCTTTCTTAATTTTTCTCAATTTACCAAAATCATAACCTTTTTCATATTGACTACAAATTACTTTATTGTTATCGATATCAAACTTTATCCAAGAATGACCTGAATTTAAATATTCTTTGGCATGAATAATCATTTCTAGAATTATATTATCAGAAGGTATTTTATCTTTAATGCAAATAATTCTAATCATTTTCCAACCAAGACTTTTTAGGAATAAATATCTTTTTATTTCCTTACTATCAAATTGAACTTGTGATATTTGATTTAATTTCACATTTAAATCATGTCCTCCACCGTCATATTCAATATAAATATCATCTTCTACTTTTATATCTAACGTTATATGACTTACAGGATAATTTAAATCACCATTTATAAGTTTATTTATGTATAGTTGCTGTGAACTACATGCTATTTGACCAGTTAAATACATTGTTTTATTTCGTTTTATAAATGCCTTAGTTTGTATCTCTTTATTTTGCATATGATGTTCAACACCATAGTTTTCTAAACTTGTTTGTATTTTCTTATCTTTAACTTCTTGTATTTGAGATATATTATTCACACCATATCTTTCAATGATTGTTTTTAATAATTTATCTTTAACCAGTTCATTGTTCATTGGACTTGCTGAACCATACCTCGCTATATTTGTATCAGAAGTTTTTTGTTTTATTTCTGGATTCTGCGATGCATATTTAAACCCATATCTTTTTAAGTTTGTTCTTTTAACCTTATCTTTAGTTTCCTGTATATGAAACGGACTTGTTACTCCATATCTCTCTAAGAGAACTTCTTCTTTTTTAATTTTACTTCAGGACTTGAATTATGAGATTCAAAACCATATTTTATTAAATTTGTTGCTTTACAACTATCTTTAACCTCTTGGGACTGTGACGCACTTTCGTACCCATATTTAACTAAGGAAGTTGCTTTCCGTTTAATCTGTTTATTATCATTAAATTCTTTATTAGCATATAAAATATTCCATACTTCTATATTTTTAATGCTTTTACATTCTTTACAGCAGTCTTTATCCACATTTTCTTTGCCTTTTAAGGTATCCCTATACTCTTTACTTGTAATATTTATTTTACAATAATCACAAAGCACATCTACTATGACATGACTTCCAAGTGTTAAATCTTTGACATTGACCATTAATTTAGATTTCATTTTTGTGAATGCATACCCCTTTAAAATGTACCAATCTTTATTCCAATTTGACCATTTTGTCTCTACTTCTTTATCTATTAACATTTTTAAATTCTCCTTCCGATATTGAGAAAAGACAATGGGGAAGACACCCTGTATCGGCAAGGTGTCTTTATTACTCTTATAAATCTGGCCTGATTTGTAAGAAACCATATGTAATTATTTATTACTTTTTGTAAGAAAAGTTATTGTATTGAACTTTACTGTTTTTGTCATCACTATTTTTAATTTCTTTATCTGGTACAATACTTTTTTCTTCAATATATATTTTGTCTTTAACTTCTAAATCTTTCCACTCGAATCCAACAGGTGTGAAAAACACCTTTATAAGTTCCATTGTATAAATATTCTTTAAAAATTCTAAATCATAATTGTCATTAACCTTTATACGTTTATCTTTAGGAACTGCAGGATGAGCATATTTTAATATATAGTTCATTTATTTCACCAACAATCTATAAAATTATACAGGCAAAGTTTCATCTGTAACCAATTTGTAGAATTGATTTTCACCATATTCATTAAGGAAACCAAATACTTCACACTCAAATGGAATAGCATTAGCATCCCCTGATTTTGTTGAAAGCTCAAATGATGGGTCGGATTTTGCCTTCTCAATAACAATAATTTTTATAGCTTTATTTCCAGCTTTATCTTCCACTTTAGTTTTTGCTGTAATTCTAACCAATGCAGGAAGTTTACCAGTTGAAATATATAACCCTGTTGCGTCTGCATCAGTAGTATAATCACAAAGTATAAATACTTTTTTACCTTTTTTGGCGACATTAAAAGTTATTTCTGCCCCAACCACTGAATATTGTTCTACCTCAGTAACAGGAGTTCCTGCTTCAATTTCTGTACCTACATTTTCATCCTCATCGATATTATAAATTTTCATTGTTCCACTCTTTGGCACGACCAAACTTGTTACTTTCCCACTTGTCGCATCCACTTCATAAACATAATCAAAACTACTTGTTTGTACACCAGTTCTTTTTACTGCACCAGTCTTGGCAATCATGACATTATCATCAATGAGAGGTAGAGTTGCTGAAAAAGTAGCTGTAGGAGTGTGATAGATGGTTGCTTGTACTTCGTTATCAGCTCCTCCTCGAACTTCTAATTTTTCATATTTGTCACTTACTTTTGCATCTTGAGCATAATTAACTCTAAACAATAAATCCTTAGTTGCATAATCTTGAACGGTGAAGTCAAGTACCTTCGCCCAGACCTGTCTTTGTCCAATACTCATTATTATTCCCTTCTTTCTTCTTATAATTTATTTATTACTTAATGTTTTGGAGATACGACTCCGTTTTTATATTATCTGGATCTGCTCCAGCTAATAACATTTTGAGATTCCATCTGTATTGCTCTTTTAATTGTCCTCTTTGCAACTGTTCATAAAATTGATAAACGTTTAAATCCCAAATATTTATTATATTTAATCCATTTCCATCAAAATTAGCAACACATGAAATTAAATCAGCAAATGTTAATTGTTCTGCGTTTTTATTTCCATCTTCTCTCATCTTTTTTTCAGCTTCCATTACTCTTCTATCAAATTCATCTAATGCTTCTGTATTTTCAACCTCAAGTTTATTAGCTAATTTAATGCTATTCACCAAAGAATCATAATTATTTCTGTCTAATATAATATCATCTTTCATAAATACTAAATCACTATCAATTAACTTTGCATCAAATTCTATCTTTGTAAAAAAGAATAGCGAATATAAAAAAGTACCGAAAGATTCTTTGTTTTGATTAATGGCGAACATTAATGCATCATAATTATTTGTAATTCCTAAACCTTCTGCATCAATCAAAATATCTTTTACAATAGTTCCACATGTTAAAATAATCCCATATTTCTCAAATCCTATTTCTGCAATTTCTCTTAGAAGTGGGGAGTAAACTGGTATCTTATCAACATATAAAGGTAAATTTGCTAATAGTCTTAATTTATTCATATTATCACATACCTAATTATTGAAATTCTTGAAGTTTATAAGCTATATAAATTCCAGAATAATTTTCATTAACTAAAAATTCATCCATTTCATAAAACTCTAATTCATTAAATCCTAAATCCTCAGAAGAATTAAATACTTCATCTATGTAATTTAAAAGCATATCATACCTTAAAGATCCATAATCTGTCTTCAGCAATGAATTATGCAGAATAATATAGAAATATACACTTCCGTATTTAAATGTCCTTCCATTTGGTTTATAGTTAAACTTCATGGTGATAAAGGTATTTGGTTCTGTTTGTACTGTGGGAATATAACGCCAAGGATATATATTTTTATATATCAAAGATGGGGCATTAAAATCATTAGGTAATGGAACATCTAAGAAATTCTGCTCATTACTCACAAGACATTTTACAATTTCTGGTTTACTAAGCAATTTCATTAAAATTGTAAATTTGTTTGCACCAAGTTCACTAAACCTACTCATTTCTCACCTTCTTTAATTACAATTTAAATTTACCTAATCACTTCCTAAAACAAACTCTTAATCTGAATAACCATTCCATCTTGACTAACAATCTCTTCATCTACACTTTTACACCATAATTTTACACTTCCTAAATTATTGCCCTTAATTATACAAGTATTATTAACTGCATTTTGTGATGTAATAGTTGCTAATGTAGTTGGTAAATTATCAATTCCTGTTAACCAGAAAGACGATTCTTTAACTATAGGCAAACCATTATTTTTGAATATCGCTAAATATTCTTTAGAATAAGTTTTAATTATTGATGTACTACCGCTAATTTCAACAGTTTTATTCTCAATAGGCACTTCAACAATCTCAACATTAATTTCATCCATCACAGTTAAGTCATTTTCCATCTTACAACTAAATACAACATTTCCAACATCTAAAATTGTTACAACTCCTGTAATTGAATTTATAATTGCTTTTGTAATATTATTACTGCTGAAAATTAAATTAGGAGTAGGAGAAACAATTACCCCATCAATTTTTACTTGTGCATTGATTGTTAATGGATCATTTTCATTTACTTGAATAGAATCTCCATTTAAGATAGTAAGAGAATATGATGGAAATACTTGCTCAACTTCGCTATACACCATTTTTATCAATAATAAACCATTTACAGTAATATCATCAATATTTACAACACTATAATTCCTCATTCCAATTCTAAACACGTAATTCATCTCAATTTGTCTAGTAATATCAGTATCACTTATTTGTATTGCAATTTCTGAATCTAATGTTGATATTATTTTTTGTTCATCTAGACTGATTGAACCTTTTGAGATTATGCAGGGGATAGAGTGGAGGGTTGAGGTTGAGTCGTAGAATTGGAGGGTGTTGTTTGATTTAATCATACTTGCAGTTTTATATGCTTGTAAATTGTCAATATTACTTACTATAATCCATTTGCTACCTTCCCATTCAACTATTGAACCAGTATTTACTACTGTTTCAATTGGCATATGAATTTTCTTATCATATTTACCTTCATTTAATGGGTTTAAATGTGATTGAATGATGACTTGTGTTGCAATGGTATCAATTATTGCAGGAGAACCTTCTGCACTATAATATCTACGAATATCATAATTTTCTTTCACATCAGATATTGTTTCTTCTTTAGAATAATAATTTAAACCATCATCTATCCATTTTTTTCTGACATCCATATGATCACAACCTTATTAGGAATAGAGAGTTAATTAATATAACTCTCTATTCAAATTACATCATACTGTTTTTAATAAAATTAGAATTCTGCTTTTGCTAATCCTTCAATTCTCAAAGCAGATGCATCTGCAGCAGCTTTATAGTACAATTTACCGAAAGGAACTGCAATATTTTCCCTTGCTTCTCCTACTTTTAAAACCATTAAGTTTCCAGATGCACTTGCACTTGCAATATCAAATGAAAGTGTCACAACAGAAGCACTATCATTTACAATAAGATTAATAAATGCCATGTTTAATTCAACATTTTGTTCTGCTTGATTTGCCGTTAAAGACCGTCCAATAAAATTAGTCATTTTTTAATTCCTCCTCTTATTTTATATTTATATATTTAAGATTGCATTATACTCCAATTGCGACCCATGCTACATTTGCAAATACATCTGCAGCAGCGATAGGTGTTACGTCATTAACAGCAGTTGGTTTCCATGATTTAATTCTTATTTTACCTGCGGTTGGAGCGTTAGTCTGATTCCCAACCGTACAAGTAGAACTCATATGTGTCATACTTGGATCTCCTACTAAAGATACTGTTGCCCCTAAAACCGTAGTTAAACCAGTAACAACATCTTCACTCGCTGCTCCTATAGTAGCTGTACCAAATGCAACTTTATATCCTGCTACTAATGCTGTTAAAATTAAATTCTCTTTTGTTGATTTAAAATTAAAGTCTTCCATTGTATTGCCTCCTTTTCTAAATTACTGTGATTACATAATTTCCTTCTCTAAATAAGGTATTCTCTTAATAAAATTTGAAATATCAAGAATATTTCCCCTTAATTTAGGATAATCATGTAACGAAATACTAAACTCTTTCTCAATCATATGCATTAGATGATTTATTTTCAAGTATTCTTTATTACACAAATCCTCTAAACTCATTTCACATTGTGGAGTTTTTATAAGAATTTTACTATTTTTATTCAATTTCTCACCAACTTAATTTAAATAAGAATAAAATTCTTGTCTAAACACTTCAATTTGTTCATTTAAATCTTTTAACATTAATGAATATACTTTATATTCCTCAACTTTACTTGGTAGACGATTGAAATCTTTAGTTCCAATTGAACTTAATAATCTAGTTGATGGTTTTAATAAATACTCGAAATATGCTTTCTTCATATTTAATGAAATTAATTCAATTTCATCTACATCTAAATCATTGAGCATTATTCCATCAAATGTTTTACTTACAATTAGATTTAAATTCGTATTATCTGTATCAGTAAATGTTAACGTAATTATATCTGTGTCAATTTTAGTAATTGTAAGCATAGGATTTTCAATATCATCTAGTTTCACCGTGTAATAAGGTTCTATTGCTAATTTTATTTTTGTAGCAATATTTGATTTTGTATCAGTGTTTAATAATGCAATTGTATATGTATCAGAATTAATATTAAAAGTAATATCTCCACTATTTTCAACTAATCCGTAGATTATTAAAACTGCATTATCAGAATATAAAGTATAACTCAAATGATGTGGTGTAGTTTTGTAACTATACCCTATGGCAGTTTCAAAAAACTCAAAAACTAAATCTTGTTTGTAAGTGAAATCCATATCAGATGTTTTAATGAAAAATTTATCATATATTTTTTGAAGTAAAGTTCCCAAACTATATCACCACTTTTCTTAATTTTGTTATTCTTTATCATCTGTTTTGTCAGTTTTAAATGAAAGACCTGTGTATTCTGTTAAATATTGAATCTTATCATAGTCATTTATCTTCATTTTTTTAGCATAACTAACGATTTTAGATTTTTCTTGATTTGTGATAATGTTTTCAGTTACATGCTTCTTAAAAGTATTAAATGTCTTATATTCAAATATTTCTTTACATTTTTCATCATTTAAAATTAGTTGAACTCGCTTTTCTTCTTTATTATCAAAACCAAGATGTTCTCTCATTTCTGCATTTTCAATATAAACACGGGCATGTGAACCAATAGCGTCTGTACCATTAATAAATAAATTATTATTTTGATTTTGTGTTTCAATTTCCATATTTGGAATATATACAGTTTGATTGGCTTTAATAAATTCATCACCTTCCATACTATATCTTTCCCAAGAAACATTCCACTCACATAGATTTTTTACTTTTGAACGACTATTCATATCAATTGCCATAATTGTTTATTCCCTCCATCTTACCCTTTATTAATTATTTTGCATTGGTTAATTTTAAAAGAAGGACGATTTATCAATACCGTCCTTCTCAAGTTTTAATTTTGTTTAAAATTATTCTGCTAGTGCTGCATCGTAAATATATCCAACTGTTGGAACATATTCAGGAACTAAGTAATTTCCAAATTCCCAATCATA
>Ga0209319_1000507_pt1 | contig 48938 bp, 35 predicted proteins | sample RifGroE2_FD_184000 | JGI IMG/M metagenome (GOLD analysis project Ga0209319, IMG submission 184000) | Groundwater microbial communities from Rifle, Colorado - Groundwater E2 (SPAdes) (version 2) | ecosystem: Environmental > Aquatic > Deep subsurface > Groundwater | place: Rifle, Colorado, United...
GGGGTAAATTTAAAGGTCAAGATCAGGAAAAGGGGATTCTAATCAATTTTAAAACGCGGCCGACTCAAATTCTATCGGTTCAGTTTGATAAATTAAAAAAGGCTGCCTAAACTTTTTAGACAGCCTCTTTCCATTCTTTATGGTATATTATATTTTTGTTCTGGCAAATTAATAAATGGCATTTTCTTTTCACCTGCTATTTTACCAATCCTTAAAAGGATTTTATATTCCTCTATAGTTGTTGGCTCTACTGTCTTATACTTATATCCTTTATGTGAAGCCATTGTTATTCGCTGTTTTCCTATCACAACCTTAGGGTTGATAGTATTAATTTTAATTTTCGTTATAGTGTCATTTATTCTTTCAAAATGCAAATGAAATTCAGCTTTATATAATAAAGGTTTTTTACCTTTAAAATAAACATCCGAATACCCTAAAGTTGCATGTTTCAAATTTCTTGTACTCAACACAAGGTCATTTATATTCTCATCTTTATTAAATATGGTATCGTAGAGTAGTCTGTCAACTTCTTTATAAACCGTCAATTACACATAATCTCCTCCATATCAGGGCTTAATTGAGATTCAAAATCAAATATAATTTTCTCTCTCAATTCATCCAATGGCATTTGATAAACATACTCTATTGGATTTGACGAACCAATCTGAAAAGGATATTTCCTTACCTTACTACAAGAACAAGCTGAACAAAAAAATAATAATAATAAATATAAGCTAACTTGATTTGCCATTTTAATTTGTCTATTTATCATAATACCATTTTAAGAATTCATCACTATAATTTTGGTCTGAACTTCTCCCTGGTTTATTGTATCGACCAGTATTACCATTTGCATTAGGTCTTACAGATTGCCATAACATATCTTGCATGCGTTCTTCATTTGACTTCTCTTTTTTATTTGTCCTATTCGCCGTTACAGTTACCTCAGGTATCAATGTACCCCCATATTTTATGTCATATGCTTGTCTAATAAGCTTAAGCATTTCTTGTTTTGCTAAAACAATATCTGGTTGATTTGCTGGATCCTCATAAGCTCCCATTTGCTCACCGAAAAAATGAGTTAGCCCAAAATTCTTTTCTTTTTTTATACCCTTCCATACCTGAAATCCATTGTGAGTTGGAGATGCATTGTCCATCATGGCATGTAAAGCAATACCTAATTCAAAGAGCGCAGCATTGGGGTCACTTGTATTTATAAAATTATCCAATTGCTGATTAATAAAATTGTCATATAATTTCATAGATGCACCTGTGCTAAGTCCTTCTTGACCCATTGCATGCCTGTAAGAATCATCAGTATCTTGAAATTCTGCAATGTCAGCGTATTTACTTGCTTGCATAAGAATTGCAATTTCATTGGTCGTTAATGTGCCTTTAAATGTTTCTTCAATCATCCTATTATGCACTTTTTCTGGCCACATACCGTTAGGGTCGTGATACTTTATTGGATTATTGAAACAATTTGAATATGGACTATGTCCAAAATAACTTTCTGCAACTTTATCCATCACGTGCCACCTGCCTAAACTAGGGTCATAGAACCTGGCCCCGTAATCATACCAGTCCAAATTAATGTTGCCCAGGGTGTTGTCCTGGAGCTCCTTGCCGTTGTACAGGTATTTGTTGGTGTTGTTCTCGTACAGGGCGGAGGCCATCTTCATCCCGAAGGGGTAATAATCGGCCTCCTGCACCGCATCGGCTGCACCGCTGGTACCGGCTATATAGGCCACGCGGGTATTGCCCAGGTGGTCCTTCAGGTGGTACTCATATATGGGGCTGCCTGAACCAAAATCTACCCGCCCTTCGGGGGTAAGAAGGTATTCGATATTCCATGCCATTATAGGATAGGCCCGGACCATTACCACATCCCCCATATAATATTCATCCACAGCGGGGTTGGTTGCGGTGCTGGTACGCTTTGCCAGCTTGTTGCCCATAGCATCATATAAGTATTCAACCTTATCGGTGGTGTTCACGGTGGTGGTGATTTTATTGGGCAAATTTAATTTATTATAACTTACCTTAATTCTATTTTCCCAATATCGGGGATACTTTTTATGAGTTTATGGAGAATGCAGCACTGCAGCTTAAACAACTGGCGTCATAAAAACAAAAAGCCCCGGTTTGGGGCTTTGCTGTTTATTTCTTTTCCGGCAGACTCAATGGTGGCATTCCTTTTTCTCCAACCAGCTTTCCTATTTCAAGCAAAATTTCATATTCTTCTATAGTCGATGGCTCTACTGCTAATGTCTTATCTTTTCTAACAAAATGAGGTGGTTTTGGAATCATCTCCTTACCTATAACAATCTTTGAATCAATTGTAGTTACGGTAATTTGTGAATGTAATCCATCGATTGATTTAATGTGCAAGTAAAACCATGCTGTGTAATTTAATGGGGTTCCTTTTTTATCAAAATAAATCCATGATTTACCTAAATAGGTTGTCGGCATTAAACAAAATGCAGAATTTTCTTCAGATTGTTCCAATAAAACGGACAACTTTTTTAAAACCATATATTTATGTGCTTTATCCCACAGCATAGTATTATCTATTCTTAATTGATTAAATATAACCTTATAAAGGCTATCCTTAGAGATGTTAAATACATATTCAATAGGATTTTTCTTTTCTAATTCAATCTTTGTTAACTTATCTTTGCCATATGCAAATATGAACTCTAAACAAATAAATGTTAGGACAAGCATTTTTTTACTAGCTATTATTGTTTTTATCATTTTCACATAGTTAAGTTAACATTCTATTGATTTTAATCATTTCAATATCAGTTCTTTGGCGGCATAGGTATTGGCGGTTGCGGCAAAGGACGAGGTGTAATAGGAACCGGTGTCGGCACAGGTAACGGATTTGGAATTGGCTTTGGTGGAATCGGAGTAATTGGAGACGGCGGTACAGGTCTAGGAGGCGTTGGTGAATTTTCCGCCTGAAAAAATGGTAAATTCGGTTTTGCTTCCTTAAATGCATCAACTACCAATCCTACCGATAATTGATATGCTTTGCTATCACTTCCTTTAATATTTACTTCATTTCCAAGATGAGTCCATGAAGTCGGATTCAAACCAGATTGACCATACCAAGGTTTCCAACTGTGAGATTTAGCATGCTCATCGGACATCGCATGAATTGCATATCCTAACTTTTCATAGTTACCTGTACTTTGAAATTCTGCAATGTTTTGTCTTACCCAATTATCTCTTGCATCTTTAGCTTCTTCAATACTTTGGCTATTTGTACCATCTCTCATAGAATGCATGTAAGAGAATTCTGCCTCTTGAAAGTTTTTATCTATAAATACACCTCCTGCAATAATTGCATCCAATTGCTCAACAGTTAAACCATGTCCAATATATGGGCTTAAAGCTTCTCGAATTATCTTCTCATGCACCCAAAAAGGCCATCTTCCTCCAGGTTCAATATAATTAACAGGATTATTATAACAATAAGCATATAGGCTGATACCGGGAACAAGCTCGGCATAAGGTTCTTTTGTAGTCCACCTCCCCAATTGCGGGTCATAAAACCGTGCCCCGTAATCATACCAGTCCAGATTAATGTTTCCCAGCAGGTTGTCCTGGAGCTCCTTGCCGTTGTACAGGTACTTGTTGGTGTTGTTCTCGTACAGGGCGGAGGCCATCTTCATCCCGAAGGGGTAATAATCGGCCTCCTGCACCGCATCGGCTGCACCGTTGGCACCGGCTATATAGGCCACGCGGGTGTTGCCCAGGTGGTCTTTCAGGTGGTACTCGTAGGTAGGCACCCCGGTAAACGATGAACCGGCTGTGGTGGCCCTGCCCTCGGGGGTAAGGATGTACTGCAGATACCAAGCAAAAGTGGGGTACGGTTTCACAAGTACCACATCGCCCATATAATATTCAAATACCGCCGGGTTGTTTGCAGTACTGGTCAGCTTGGCCAGTTTGGCACCTGAGGCATCGTATAAATATTCAACCTTGTCGGTGGTGTTCACGGTGGTGGTGATTTTATTGGGCAAATTTAGGTAATTATATGCAATATTGAGCTTTTTGTTTAAGTCCGTCACCATATTCCCGTTGCCGTCATAGGTATAGTCGGTACCCGTTCCGGTGTTGCCGTCAATAAACCCGCCGCTTGCCGTTGCTGCATCGCTCACATATTTAAGCCTGTTCCCGTTGTTCAGGTAATTATAAGTCAGGTTGTCAATTGTGGCGGTACCCTGTTTCCGTGTCAGGCTGTTAATATTTCCATTGGCGTCGTAAGTAAGGTTCTCGTTATAATATTCTGCATTAGTTGTAAGGCTGCTGCCTTGTTTGTAATACGATGTTCTCAGCCGGTTCAACCCGTCGTAGGTATAACGGTATCCCTTTTTATCCAACCCCGAGATGGTCCATACCGCCCCAGCAATGTTCCCGTTGAATAGCGTGCCGTTGGCCAGCTGGCTGTGGGAGGTATTATAGAGCAGCTCCATCCCGAACAGGTCGCCCTCGCCGTCGCTTACCGTGCTGTTGTTGATGCCGGAGAGCCAGCCACGGATGTTGTAGCTGTAATCGGTGTACTGGAGGTAGGGTTTGTTAAAATCAGGCATCCCCGTCCGTTTTTCCATGAGCTGCCCCAGTTCGTTGTACCCGTTCTGTGCCAGCAGCACCTCGGCGTTGGTGCCTATTTTGTGGTAGGCCTCCAGCAGGCGGTTGCGGTGGTCATATACCATCTTCTGGGCTATGGTCAGCATCTCGGCGGTACCGTTTTTTACCTGTTTCTGGGTCTTGAGCAGGTTGCCTGTAAAATCGTATCTGTTGTTTACAACAGTGGTCAGGTTGTTGTAGTCCACGGTGGTGGTACCTATCACCCGGCCATACCTGTCGTAAAAGTTTTTGGTTACGGTAAAGGCATTGGTTAGGGTAAATGAGGTTCCCGTGGTCAGTGGCCGGGTTTTGACCAAGGTTACCATCCCTGTGGTAGCTGTGCTGGCCGAGGCATCATAATCGGTAGTCAGCCGTGTATAACCGATACCCGAATGGTACGAGGGGTAGTTATCGTAATAGGTAATGGTGTTAACATCTGCCAACGCAATAATTATTTCTGGGGGATAGCTGGTATTTTTGTACAACAGCCCGGTGGACTGGTCGGGGACTTCGCCCATATCCCCGTTATCGTTATTGAAATATCCCTGGAGTACCTCACGGGTTGCAGTTTTAGTTATTTCACCTGTAATAACCGGCCGGTTTAAAACATCATACATGGTGAATGACCATTTTTGTTGCTGTGCAGTGGCCTGGTTGCCATCCTGGGTCATCACCAAACGGTCGCGTTTGTCGTAAACCATATCCACAGCCCCAGCCCCGGGCAATCGCTTGAGGGTCATCCGCCTTTTGGCGTCGTATTCGTAATAGTAGCAAAGTTCCATGACATATGGGTATGTGTTGCTATAGCTTGTCGATGTCAGGTACTGTAACGCCTTTGGGGGCACCACATACCGGAGCAGCCCGAAGTCGTCGTAGGCATAATAGGTGCGGAACTTGGTGGTGCCGTCCCGCGACTCCTTCATCACCACCTTGCCCTCCAGGTCTTTGTATTCCGATACCACATGGCCGTCCTCGTCGGTTACCTGGTTGACATAAAGGGTGCCGGCGGCATAGGTGCCTGCTTTATAAAGGGCCGCCGAAGCGGTGGCGGCAATGGTGTACATGTTCACATCGCCGGCCGTGTTGGTACCGTAGGTATATGAAACGGGTTTAGTTTGCCAGCTGTTCCCCGGGGCATAGGTTTCAACCAACCGGTCCAGGGGGGAGCTTTCAAACACCTTTTCCGATAACAGGGCCCCGGTATTGGTTTCTACTACCACCCCGTTGCTGTTCCCTGTGGCATAGAATGAGGTACGGTTTGTGGCACAGGTGCTGGCAGCGATAAACGCCCCTTTGTTTGAGGCTTTGGTAAAGGGGAGGTAATCGTACACCTGCCGCCCCACGTTGTCGTAACCGACTTCTGTGACGATATCCTTCCCGGTGGGGCTCGCGCAGACCGAAACAGTTAATACCGGCCTTCCCAGCCCGTCGAAATACCGGATGTCCTCGGGGTACGAATCCGGGAAGCGGCTGAGGGTAATGTCCGGGACACTGGTAACAGCTGTCCTCGGCGAAATGGTGGCTATATAGTTGGCTGTAGCAGTCCGTGCAGGGATATAGTTCGATACTGTTGCCGGTGCATTGTAATAGGTGCCAAAGGAGGCCCATACGTAGTTAAAGTAAGCCCCTGTTGATGATATATTGGCTACCACCACCAGCCGATGGGCGCCATCGGTAGAGGTTCCAGTATAGGTACAGGTTGATGCACCCACTTTAAATACCAGGTTGTTTCCTGTCCGCTGTACAGAGCAGACGGTTCCTGCAGGGATGCTGGAATAACTTCCCACTGTGGAACCATTGGCCTTGGCAACTACTGTCGAAGTACTGGTACTTGAACTGTAAGTGATAGAAAACCCATATAAAACAGCAGATAAATTTGTGGGGTCAGCCAAGCCTAGAACCATAGAACCTGAATTTATAGAACCGATAGTGAACCCAAATGTGCCATCGGTATTGGCCGGCAGGGTGTTATAAGAATTGGCTGTTCCAGTTGACATATAGGTAGAAAAACCTGTTCCACTGGTACCAAACCCCCCGGTCATATTTGTCCAGCTGATATAATCGGTAGTATAGGTAATCTTCACATAGGGACGCAGGGACACGGTTCCACCAAACTCGGCAGAGTAGAAGGTGGCACTGTTGCCACTGGCGGCGGCACTGATCTGGAACCCGTAATTGGAGGATGGCGATGAATACCACCCCTGCGCCCATGAAGTAATGTCAATGGTGTTTGCTGAGGGGAACCCAGATTTGGAGATACGCCCGGTAGTAGTTGTTGCTGGTTTATTAGCATAAGTGGCTGTGGTTTCACCCCAGCTGGCCGTAGCTTTATCGAAATAAAAGACACTCGACGGGCTGGTTACCGATGAGGCAAACAAATAAAGCTCCGCTTTTGTGATGATGGCATGGGTGGGTATCGAGCTCAGGTCAACCTTCATAAGGGTTAGCAGGCTGGTGCTATATTGGGCATACAGGTATTGCCCGGTCCCATAATTCGAAGTAGTTGCTGAAGCTGAAACATAGGTATCTGTTGTAACAGATATATCAACAGTTGCCGCGTTAATTGCCCCCGGGAGCATGGATATAATGGACAGGATTGCAGTAATAATCTTTCTCATGGGTTCAATAGTTGTTGGTTGTTGTCAAATAGTTTTGTTGCCACATAAAAATGCTCGGGGTCAACCTCAAATTGGCCGGCAGGTATTACCAGCCACCCTTCAGGGCTAATTGCCGTTTGGGTTGACGACTGTCCGTCTGTAAGGTTAACCTCGGAGTAGTAAAGGTCGCTGTCGCCTTCTGAGGTCCCGAAACTAATCTGGACCGAGGCCAAACCAGGGGCCATGGGCAGGTTTATGACAACACGTATCTCTTTAACCCAGGCACTGTCTGGTAGCCCTGCGGGGGTTATGTAGTCCGTCCGAACTATCCAGGTTGAGTCAATGGTTGTTTCTTGTGCCCCGGCGGTAAATAGGAGGAACCCAAATGTGGCGGTCAATAATATTTTAATGGGATTTTTCATCGTGTTGCAGTTTACTGGTTAGCATAATGGTATTCGTACTGTTTTATAATATTCCCGTCCTGGTCTTTTACCTTCCATAAACGACCAAAAGCATCGTACTCATAATAGGTGGTTACCCCGTTGGGTGCCGTCTCACTGGTCATCCCTACCAAGGGGTCGTAGGTGTAGGTGGTCATCTGGGCATCGGAAGGGTACAATCGGAGTTCGTCTATATCTATATTATATCCCGTTAAATAAATGGTAGTTGCTGTGCTTAATGTTAGTTCTTTAATATATTGAATCCATCCTTTAGAATCGGCACTCGATGTGGATATTGAGGTAATGGTACCACCATTTATAGTTGGAGATGTAGCTTTTGACCAATATTCAAGGCGATAGGTACCGACAGGCAAACTCTTATAAATGGTTGGTGCCCCATTCATAATAAAATAGGTTTTGCCTGTTTTGGCAAGGAGTGCATCATTAACAATAGTTCCTGAATTAAAAGACCAGTTCCCCTCGTTTAAACTTTCAAAACTGGTATAGGCAATCTCTCCCACTTCGGCGTTTTCTATTTTGGCAGTTAGGTAGGTATTATTGTAACCCCAAACATAACTGGTGTTTATGTCATCTGAATTATGATACTGCAGAAGATTGCCATTGGCATCGTATTTATCAAATTGAGTGTTGGGGGTAATGTAATAATTATCCATTATAAAATAGGGACTCATACTTTTAACATAGCTTGGAGTAAAAGTTGTATAAGAATCTGATCCTTCCGCAGCATAGGTCAATGGAGAGGACGTCTTCAGTTTATAAATAAGATAGGGATTGGGAAGGTTAGTTGAGGCATCGTATTTATAGGTGGTCAGGCTACTATTGGTAACTAATCCATTTTTATATTCAGTTACTTCTAATGGAGTACTAATCATATTTTTTTCATTTAATGCATAAATGGCTTCTACGGCATAATTAGACATTGCTTGAGTCGGAAAACTATAATCACTTGGATATTTATAAGTGGTTTTTTGTACAACATTTTGGCTGTTTGTTGTTTTGGTACTTTGTAATTGTCCTAAGTTATTATAGGTATAGGTTATGGTTGATGAAGTATCGCTCTGACTTCCCAAAGCATCATAAAAATAATCAATAACAGTTTCATTAGTAAGATTGTATATGTAATTATTCAAATACTTTATTTCTCCAACAATATCAAGGGATATAGGTACAGGAGTTTTTCCTATTAATTGACTATTTTGAGTATTATAACCATATACTTTTTCCCTAACAGGCTTATCTGAATTATTATATTCTGTTGATTTTACAATTTTTCCTCGCTCACAAGATAAATCTCCTAATTCAACATACATATTAACATATCTTAAATTTACTGGTTCGCTTGGAGTATAAGAAAGCTGATAATCAGTTAAATCTGGATTCGAACTATAAGTACTATATTTGTTGATAGTATAAAAATCATCATTTTGAATTTTTACAACTTCGGAATATGCTACTATCGGATCATTATAATTCATATAATTACAAGATGTTGAACGTATAACAGAATATATCCATTCATAATCAAAAGTAGAATAGTTTAAAAATCCATTCCAACCAGTATTATCTTCCCATATTATATGATTTTTATTACCGTAAGTGGGCCACTTATATAACTCTCCGCTTGAAGTTGACGAGTTATGATCATATTGATATCCTGTTACATATTTATACGTAATGCTATTTTCAAATACATTATTGATATAATTCATTATTAATGAAACTCTTAGACCACCGCCATTGCCATTTTCAGAATATATGTTTGGCAAAAAATCATTATCTGACCTACGGTCAAGTTTTTTAGAATAATCATTCCCCTCATAATGTATAATAGATCTTCCTCCTGTTGGGTAGGAAATCTCCTTTAGCATACCTTCTAAAGCATATGCAGCATTAGGATCTCGTTTTGTGTTGGTTATTTCTTGGTTATAATTAGCATCAAAATCTACAGATGGTAATAAATTAGAATAATCAGTACTTGTTCCACCTTTCCAATATCCCCAATGATCAATACAATCAGTATGGCTAGGAGGTATGGAATAGGGCATATAGTAATCAAAAGAATAAATTCCTCCATCAGCCAAAACAATTTCATCTAAAAACGACCGTTCATAGATCCCTCCTGACGTACTGTAATTAAAAGAAACTGTTTTCTCAATTCTATCATCATATTTAACATAAATATCATTTAGCTGATTATTATATATATCAGTAAATTTTGGACTTATATTAAGATCATTTTTTTTATAAAAAAAATAATCTTTTTGTGAATAATCAAAATCAATTGTACAATTCCCAATATCGATGCTTTCTAAAACAACACCTTTAGTAACACTATAGCTTATTGCAGTTCCGGTTGTGCTATATTCTTTATAGAAACTGTAATTATCCAAACTTAAAAAAGAATAACTAAAAGCATTAAGTTCTTCTTGCTTATAAACATTATACACACCCTTAGTAATATTCAAATAATATTCTCCATTTTTAGGGAATTTTCTTCTAATATCTAAATACTCAAAATTCGGATCGCTATAATCTGGCTTTCTGTAATTAAAATATACAGTCCGTGAATTTGGAGCAATAATTTGACTTAAATACCAACTGGTTATCTTAAGATCATATAGTGCATTATGACCATCCACTTCATAGTCTTCTGCACCTTTCATATCTACCTCAAGGCAATTTTCATTTCCTCCAAAAACATATATATAGCCATTTTCGTCAGTAATTCGAATTTCAGAATTGTCATAAATAATTTGATTTGATGAATTATCACTATGAAATGCTAAATCATCCTGAGGATTAAATCCTGATAAGTCAACTGTACATGGCCTATCACAAATAACAACCGGGTATCCATCAGGGCCAATATAAAACTTTCCGCTTAAATTTTGAAACCTAAAATTAAAAATATCAGGTTCAACTTCATAATATTCATCATTATATTTTTTTACAACCGTACCATCAAAATCATAATAATTAGAAGCTGCAAAATCATCAGCATCAAAATCATCAGCATCAAAATTATGATCTTTGGTTAATAAATAGTATCCTGCCAATTCACCGTCAGAACTTGAATACGTATTATAATCATCAGGTATTCCATAAACTGTCCTGGTTATAACTCCTCCAGCATTTAAAAACCAACCTAAACCAATCTCTGATTCTCTTTTTGCTGGCATAAAACCATTGGAACTATATATTGCCTCAATATTAATATTAAAGTCCTGATCTTTATAGTTATATATTGGAACATTTAAATCTATTTGTCCCGTATACATCGATACCGGTATACTACCGTATCTCACAAAATCATACGTTTTCGGTGACGTTATTCCTTGAGTAAACACAAAGGATGTCATTATTAAATTAATATTAATAAATACAAGAACTCTTTTCATAATTATATATAATTACTGTATTGTGTATTGGTTTATTTTATTGCTTTAAACAAAATTAGTCATTTTGAGTAGATAACAAATCATTTCAAGTTAAGATAGAATCAATTGTTTTTTAAAAAATATTACACGTTAAAAGGTACCATTTGTCAATAAATTGTTGGTTTATGAGGCTACACCATTGCTAATGACCGTACAATTATAAAAAATGTTTTTTAATAGTACAATAAAATATTCAGGAGAGGGTTTAATTTAGAATAAATCTAATCTATCTACAGGCTGTTCAACAGAATGGGGTAAACTTCTTCCAGCGAAGTAATACCTTCGGCTAAAAGGTCATAAGCCCTAACAGATAATGGGATAATTCCATCGCTCAGGAGGGTTTCCTTGATGTCATCTTTACGGCTTTTAATAAACTCAGCATAATGGTGGTTAATGGGAATCACCTCATACAAGGCTGTGCGGCCACTGCAGCCGGTATAACAGCCTTGGGGCCGTGGTACTCAGCCAGGAAGTTGCCGGAGGGGGTACAGCCGTAAAAATAACCCGCAGCAACTGGAACCGGGCATTTACTTAGTTTCCCTTACCCTGAACGGTGCCCCCGTCCAGACTCTGAAAATGGTGGTGCAATAACCGAGAACCTGAGTTTTTTAATCACCGGATGGCTTTGAGTCATCCGATGGCTTTTCCGGAAAAAGGTCACCCGTAAGTTTCAGTTTAATAAATCCTAAAGTTCATTGGCCAAACAGAAGTCGGTTCAATGGGCTTTTTTTAACGCCCCAATTTCAATGTAGTTGATTAAATGGTATTTTTATAGTTCTTTTGCACCTTAATATAAAAAAACAATGCCAACATCGAACGTTTACTTTACCAACCTTAGGGCCAATCCGAAACTGAACCTGTTGCAGAAACTTAACAAATTGGCCGATACCGCCGGATTTGGCTCCATTGCTTTTGAAAACAAATTCACTGCCATTAAAATCCATTTTGGTGAACCCGGAAATATGGCTTTTATCCGGCCAAACTTTGCAGCCGAAATAGTCCAGAAAATAAAAATGGCCGGAGGCAAACCTTTTTTAACCGATGCCAACACCCTTTACTCGGGCAAACGTTCCAACGCCGTGGATCATTTAAAAAGTGCTACCCAAAACGGCTTTACCGAGGTGGTGACAGGTTGCCCCATCCTTATTGCCGATGGGCTGAAAGGCACCGATCAACAGGAAGTAGAAATTGACCTTCCGCATTGCAAAACCGCTCGTATTGCTGCAACCATTGCCGAAGCCGATGTGATCATTTCGATGAACCATTTCAAAGGTCACGAGATGGCAGGATTTGGCGGTGCATTAAAGAATCTGGGCATGGGTTCCGCCTCGGTAGGTGGTAAATTGATTTTGCATTCTACCTCGAAACCCCACATTGCCACTCAAAATTGTACGGGGTGCAACATTTGCGTGACCCACTGTGCCCACGATGCCATTCATCTGGATGCCGGCCACAAAGCAGTTATCGACTACGATACGTGTGTAGGCTGCGGCCAATGTATTGCCGTTTGCCAGTTTGATGCTGCCCAGGTGGTTTGGGAAAATGCTTCGTCTTTTATGAACGAAAAGGTTGCCGAATACGCCATGGCCGTGGTAAAAGGCAAACCCTCGCTGCATATTAACTTTATCATGGATGTGTCGCCCGATTGCGACTGCTGGAACTATAACGATTTTCCGTTGGTACCGAACATCGGCATGGCAGCCTCCACCGATCCGGTCGCCTTAGATATGGCCTGTGCCGACCTTGTAAAAGGGGCTCCCTTGCTACCTCAGGCAAAGCTGGCTAAAGCCATGGAGGTGTATCATCCATCGGTAGGAGCCGACAAATTCCGAATGGCCCACCCAAATGCAGACTGGCTGGCAGGATTGAAACATGCTGAAAAAATCGGGCTGGGAACGACCGATTATCATTTAATCACAATTTAACATGCTTTATTGCAAACAATACACGGCTCACATCGTTTAACAAAAACATTAAAAAAGGGTACCATGGAAAGACAAAGCAGACGGAGGGAAGAACCTGCCAGAAAAAGCAAAAACACTAAAGGATTCGAAGGAAAGCGAAAAACCGAGCGTGCTACGGTAAAACCCAAGGAAAAGCAAGCATTAAAAAAAACCACCGACGAAATCCGGTTGAACCGTTATTTAGCTAACGCCGGGATATGCAGCCGCCGCGATGCCGACACCTATATCGCAGCAGGTGTTGTTTCCATCAACGGAAAAGTAGTTACCGAACTGGGAACCAAAGTCGGTTATGGTGATATAGTAAAATTTAACGATGCCCCGATCATCCCAGAGAAAAAAACTTACATCCTGCTGAACAAGCCCAAAGATTATGTCACCACCCTGGACGATCCGCATGCCAAAAATACCGTGATGGATTTAATCCGCAACGGCTGCAAAGAACGGGTGTATCCAGTTGGCAGGTTAGACAAAGCCACTACCGGACTCCTTTTGTTGACCAACGATGGGGACTTGGCCGATTATTTATCACATCCCCGAAACAATAAGAAGAAAATTTATCAGGTAACGTTAGATAAAATTCCAAGTGAAGCCGATTTACAAAAACTCTATGATGGGGTTGTTCTGGAAGATGGTTCTGTGAAAGCCGATGAAGTCTCTTATTGCAACCCTGACGACAAACATGAGGTGGGCATCGAAATCCACTCTGGACGCAACCGCGTGGTCCGGCGCATGTTTGAGTATCTGGGTTACAAAGTAAAAAAACTCGACCGTGTTTACTACGCCGGACTAACCAAGAAAAACCTCCCACGGGGCAAATGGCGTTTCCTTGATGATAAAGAGGTTGCCATGCTGAAACGGGGGGCTTATAGTTGATCCTAAAATCTGTAGAAGGAGCACAAACATACTGACAGCGGGAGACTGACTTAAACAGAGTAACTCTTACAAAACCTTCATTTTTATGAAGACAAATCCTCATTTGCAAATTCAATGTTGATTATTAAATTTGAATTGAGATAGAAAATATTCTAATTTATTTTATATTTGTGGATGGTTTGGGAGAGTAAATCTATTAAAATCAGAACTTGATTGTTCATCTTAAATAAAAAAAGATGATTGTTTTTAATTTTCCTGTAGCATGACCCAAGTAGAAACAAATAATATTTTGGAATTCCATGGTGCATTAACTTATCCGGTGATTGAGGATTTGCTTTTGGCATTTACTAAAAAAACAAAAGAGCTGGAACTTGAGTTCATCATCCAAAAACGGTTATATTCCATCATGGTAGAATGCCTGGAAAATACCTTGAAGTACCATTTCGAAATTAATCACCCCCTTCATCATCACCAAACTGAACTGTCGCTATCCGCCAATGAAGATATTCTGGTTTTAAGTATCGGAAATTATGTACGTAATGCTGAAATTAGCAAACTGGTAACTAAGATTGATGCCATGAATGCCCTTACGCTTGAGGAACAAAACAAACTTTACCGGGAATCTATTGCCAAAGCCCGCATTTCTGATAAAGGCGGTGCCGGGTTGGGGATTATTGAAATTGCACGGAATTCGAGAAAACAATTAAAATACTTTATACATAAAGAGGGAATTGAATTTTCATTTTTTATATTTGAGATATCATTAGCGAAATATCCTTCTAAAAACTAAACCATGGAACCATTACACGCCAAAGAAACCACCTCCACGCCAAAAGTTTATTTCGATCCTGACCAAAACCTATTTGAAATTAAAGGGTGCTCGCGGCCCGAAGATGTCCGCGATTTTTATGTCCCTGTGATTACCTGGCTTGAAAAGTTCCGCCTTTCGATAAACGATGATTTTAGAGCAAAATACACCGGTTCTCCACTCGTTTTTAGATTCAAGTTCGACTATTTCAATTCTTCATCGGCCAAATTTATACTTGACATGTTGGTGCTGATTAACCAAATGCACGCCAATGGACTGAATGTAAACATTCACTGGTTTTACGACCAAAACGACGAAGACATGCGCGAAGTGGGCGAAGAGTTGTCGGAAGTGGTTGACTTTCCGTTTGAATATGTCGAAGTTAAAAAAACAGCTTTTTAATTCTTTGCAAGCTGGTCCCATCAAAGACCCCGCTTTGCTTTAAGTGGTAACAAGTAACCCGTATTAATTTGGTTTCATATAAGCTTTTGCCTCTTCAATCAATTCTTCAATAGTCGGCTGAAAATCTTCAAGGGATTCATCTATTTTACGCAATTCCCGTTCTTTCCAACGTTTGATGCGCTCGCGGCCAACCTCTGCTTGAGCCTCAACCAACAAACGGGCAAAATCTTTACTATATTCCAGTTCCTCATCTAACCGGGCCTGGCTTTTCATTTTCTCTACAGTATTCAACCGATGGGTTTTTTCTGAGATTTGGGTCAATTCCTGCCGCGACTGTGAAATTACTTTAGCCTCTTCGAGCGACAGCAATTCATCGTATGCCCCACGCTTCGAAATCAGCTTTACAAACATTGGCCCCGTCTCGATGCAAATAAACATGAAAAGAATGAACCATCCGGTATATCGGATGCCTTTGTTTTGTTCTCCCAACTGGCCGTAAGCTTCCAAACGGGCCAAAAAGCCGATAGCACTTCGTAAGGTTTGGTTGCCCGAAACCAACTGCTGATCGCGTTCGCTTTTTAACTGAGATAACCGGCGGTTGTTTGCATCAATTAACGGATACAGCCGGGCTTTTTCCTCTTCATAAATCTTGTTTACCCGATCATATTCTGCTTTTTTCTCGCGATACACCGAACCCTTTCCGGTTTTGGCAATCGGGCTGCGCCCCTCGGCCTCCTCCACCAATAATTCAAACAACATGTTCCGTTGTGTCAACAACTCGTCGATGGTGCGCTGGAATTCTTTGTTCTGATTTTGCAATTGTTCTACTTCAATAAAACTTACACCAACCACCTCTTTGTATTTATTGTATTTTTCCTGACTCATGGTCTCCAACTGCCCGTTGATTTCCGATTCGAACAGTTTTAGTTCCAATGGCCGCGAAATAACCACGGCAAGAAAAACAGCCAAAATAATCCGAGGGCTGGCCGTGATCAGTTCTTTAATGAATTTATTCTCCTTTTTAAGGCTCGATACCAGATACCAGTCGAAGAAGAAAATCAGTGTCCCCCAAAACAGTCCAAAACCCATAGCCAGATAAGGGTTCTGAAAAATGGTGAAAAAGGCATAACTGCCTGAAAAGGTTGCCATTACCCCAGTTAAAAAAACAATCATCCCAATCCCGAAAAACACATTGAAATCGGTAGGACACCGTTTTAACAGATATAAACGGGCACCTGAACACCAGCAAAAAAAACGGTAACTCCCTTTTAATGTGGGAACCATTGGGTCAATACTTTTAAAATCCATGATATGCCATTTAAATGAAACAATTCTATTGCTATCCGTTAAATTAAATCGCTCTCATTCATGGGGATTTCGTTTTTATTACCTATTGATTTAACCATAATAAGAACGCTTTCGGTAGGGTCAAGTTATAAAAAAATTGCCTTCCCAAATCTATTTCTCACATAAGTAACTCTAATATTTTGTATTAACCACCTCTAAACCTATCTTTGCCAAAAATTTAAGGCATGGATCATAAAGCAGGTTTTGTAAATATTATTGGTAATCCGAACGTGGGAAAATCAACCTTAATGAACGCTTTTGTAGGCGAAAAACTTTCCATTATTACCAGTAAAGCACAAACCACCCGCCACCGCATCCTTGGTATTGTTAATGGCGACGACTTTCAACTGGTGTATTCCGACACCCCCGGTATTCTGAAGCCCAATTACAAATTGCAGCAAAACATGATGAAATTTGTGGATACCGCCATTACCGATGCCGACATTATCCTGTATGTGACCGATGTGGTTGAGATGCCTGAAAAAAATGCAGATTACCTTGAAAAGATTAAAGACTCAGGGTCCCCGGTGCTTCTTTTAATCAATAAAATTGATCTTACCCGGCAAGATATTCTTGAAAAACTGGTGGAAGACTGGAAAAACAAACTCCCGAAAGCAGAGATATTCCCAGTTTCGGCTCTTGAAAAATTCAATATTGAACCCGTATTTAAACGCATCCTGGAATTGCTGCCGGCATCACCCCCCTATTTCCCAAAAGATGAACTCACTGATAAAACCGAGCGTTTCTTTGTTCAGGAGATTATCCGCGAAAAGATATTCCTGAATTATCAAAAAGAAATTCCCTATTCCTGCGAGGTGAATGCAGAAGAGTTTAAAGAGTCGGACGATATTATTCACATCAGGGCCATGATTTATATGGCCCGCGATTCCCAAAAAGGAATTATCATTGGGCACAAAGGTTTGGCCCTTAAAAAGGTGGGGACTGAGGCCAGGAAAGATATGGAGGCCTTTTTCGAGAAGAAAGTATTTTTGGCATTACATGTAAAAGTTTTAAAAGATTGGCGCGATAAAGAACAAAACCTCAAATACTTTGGTTACGAGAACTAATAAATCGGTAACGGTTTATTAAAAAAACAGACGCCCGACAACAAATAATCATATTTATGGCAAACATTTTAGCAATTGTAGGAAGACCCAACGTGGGGAAATCAACCCTGTTTAACCGGTTGATTGAGGAGCGCAAAGCGATTATTGACGAAACCGCCGGGGTAACCCGCGACCGTCATTATGGCAAAGCAGATTGGAACGGGTACGACTTCAGTGTCATTGATACTGGGGGATATGTCACCAATTCGGATGATATTTTTGAATCGGAAATACGGAAACAGGTGATGCTGGCCATAGATGAAGCCGATGTGATTTTGTTTTTGACCGATGTCACCAGTGGCATTACCGACTTAGATCTTGGCATTGCCGAGATACTCCGCAAATCGCGGAAAAAGGTGATTTTAGCCACCAATAAAGTGGATAACCACGACCGCGCCTATTTGGCCAGCGAGTTTTATTCTCTGGGGCTGGGTGAGGTGTTCACCATATCCTCCATCAACGGTTCAGGAACTGGGGAACTGCTTGATGAGGCCATCAAATATTTTACAAAAAAAGAGGAAGGCGAAGAAGAAGACGAACTCCCAAAAATAGCGGTGGTGGGACGCCCTAACGCCGGAAAATCGTCACTGATAAATGCCCTGCTCGACGAAGAGCGCAACATTGTTACTGAAATTGCCGGAACTACCCGTGACTCTATTAACACGCGATACAACAAATTCGGGTATGAATTTACCATCATTGACACAGCCGGTTTGCGCAAAAAATCAAAAGTAAGCGAAGATCTGGAATTCTACTCAGTGATGAGGGCTGTACGGACTATTGAGGAATCGGACGTTTGCTTATTGATGATAGATGCTACCCGGGGTGTTGAAGCTCAGGATGTGAACATCTTCCACCTGATTGAGAAAAACCGTAAAGGGGTGGTAGTTCTGATAAATAAATGGGATTTGGTTGAGAAAGACACCCACTCTGTCAAACAATATACCGAGATGATTAAAGAAAAACTGGCCCCATTTACCGATGTCCCCATCCTTTTTATTTCGGCCTTAACCAAACAGCGCATTTTTAAATCTATTGAAACCGCCATGGAGGTTTACAAAAACCGGAAGCAAAAAATCGCTACTTCACAATTAAACCAATATTTGTTGGAAGCAATTGAAGACTTTCCGCCTCCAGCTATAAAAGGTAAATACATTAAAATAAAGTATGTAACCCAGCTACCAACGAACACCCCGCAATTTGCTTTTTACTGCAACCTGCCCCAATATGTGAAAGAACCCTACATGAGGTACCTGGAAAACAAACTCAGGAGCGCGTACAGTTTTACCGGTGTCCCCATCCAAATTTATATGAGGCAGAAATAGCGGGTTTGTTATTAGATTCAAGACACTGAACTCAAACCATTAGTTGGGTGTTATGATAGTAAAGACACGCCTAAGCAACTTAATGACCTAAATAAATTTTGTACATTTGGAAAATGGAACAGAAAGATTTTGACAAGGAAAAGCTGATTAAATATTGGTCGGAAAGTTCGGATGATGACTTTGAAACAATGCTGGCCATGTTTGAAAGTAAAAAATACAATTGGCCTTATTTATAGGTCACCTGATGATTGAAAAATTACTTAAAGCCTTGTATGTCAAGATTAATAACGATTATCCCCCATTTATCCACAATCTTTTGCGGCTTGCAGAAAAATGTGATTTAAAATTAACCGAAGATCAAAAATTATTCTTAGTTACTGTTACAGCATTTAATATTAATGCAAGATACGATGATTATAAAATGAGCTTTCAGCAAAAATGTACTCCTGAATATACCGTAACATGGATTGAGAACTTAAAAACAAACAGACAATGGATAAAAAAACTGATAATATAATAAGACAATACATTACAACAGTTGCAAATCAAACACCCGGATTTGTAACCGCGTATTTATTTGGCTCATTTGCAAAAAACAACCAACGTCTTGAAAGTGATATAGATATTGCATTGATTATAGACAATTTAAAGGATTCTGACAAATTTGACACCCAAGTTCAGTTAATGTTATTGGCATCAAAGTTTGATTCAAGGATTGAGCCTCATCCAATGTCTAAACAAGACTTTATTTCTGATAATCCTTTTATCAATGAAATCAAGAAAACAGGAATAGAAATAAGATAAAAACCACGAACACCCAACATGGTATATAAGTAATGGGCTTTTGGTCGCCACAGAATGCGCTCCTGTTGAAGTTTCCGCCCAATGGGCGCTATGATTTGCTTTGAATGCCGATGATGCCTATATACCCAACGATATCAATAAACCAATCTGTAAAAATCTGAGTTTTTCATTTCTGACATTTGATTTTCTGAATTTTGGCTTCTGTTATTAATAACATGTATTCTGGCATTACCAACACAAAAAATTATTGTAGGCTGAGGAAAATTTCAAAAAAACAATACTTTTAGGCCTTCATTTCAAACCTAGGCTAGTATGGAACATCATCCCTATAAACCACTGAACCCACTTTGGTTAAAAGCTGCCGTGGTGGGAAGTATTTGGGCCAGCATCGAAATTGTTTTGGGAAGTTTCCTGCACAACCTTAGGGTTCCATTGTCGGGTACGATGTTGTCGTTCATCGCGGTGTACCTTTTGGTCACCTTTTCGCATATTTGGAACGATAAAGGTTTGATTTTACGCGCGGGGGTAATTACCGCGCTCATGAAGTCCATCTCGCCCAGCGCCATCATTTTAGGACCCATGACCGGGATTTTAGCCGAAGCTTTTTTACTGGAACTGTTCCTCCGACTCGTGGGCCGTAACCGGTTGGGATTCCTTATGGGCGGAGCGTTTGCTGTTTTTAGTGCCTTACTGCATAAAATTATAAGCTTGCTGCTTATTTATGGATCCGATGTGGTTAAAATCCTTTCATTGTTGTACCAATACGCCACCAAACAGCTTCACCTGGAATCTCTTGAAAATCCATGGCATGCCTTATGGGTTTTGGCTATTGTTTATCTGGCGGCGGGAATGGTTGCAGCATGGTTGGGATGCCGCATGAGCCGAAAGATTCTTCGGTCCCCTGAATTGGACGATTCCATTGGATTAAGTTTTAAAAAAGAACGCCAACTGTTTGCCCAGTCTTCGGTATCAGACAAATATGCCATGCTACATGTGGCGCTGCATCTGTTGATAATCATCGGGGCATTGCTGTTACTCAATAAGGCTTTTTATATAAGTTCCCTTTTCATAGGAACCGTCTATCTAACTTTCTGCTTTATCTATTACAAACACGCGCTCCGCAGGTTGACAAAAATATCGGTTTGGTTCCAGTTTATTGCCATCACGCTTCTGGCCTCCATCCTTTGGAATGGGTTCTCGCAGCACAATTTCTACCCCACCGAAGGCGCCGCTATCGGATTGAAGATGATCTTCCGGGCCATGCTGGTAATGGTGGGGTTCAGTGTCATTGGCACCGAACTCAAGAACCCTTCCATCAAATCAATCCTGTATTCGCGTGGATTTAAAAACATTTACCACGCGCTGGATTTATCCTTTTCAGCCTTGCCCGATTTGTTGACCCACATGACCCCCCGCGAAAAAAAGGTGGAAAATTACAAAGGATTGCTTGTCCGTTTTTTCAGAAATGCCCAAAGCCTGCTTCAATCATTTACCAACGAAGACCGCCAAAAACCATCGGTGCTAATTATTAGTGGCGAAACTCATCGTGGAAAAACCACTTATTCCCAAAAGCTGGTTTCGCTGATGCTGGAGCAAAACATGCCTCTTACCGGGTTTTTGACCGTAAATACTACTCAAAAGGCGGAAGAACCTTCGTATGCCATAAAACTATTGCCTCGCAACGGGGAGCTCCCGTTTATTGAATCGGAAGCCCGGGAACATTGGATAAAGTTCCGGAAGTATTATTTCAATACCGATATTTTTCAGAAAGGGATGAAACATGTAGAGGCTGGCATTTCAGCCACATCAAAATTCGTCATCCTCGATGAAATCGGCCCACTGGAGATGGAAAACAAAGGATGGTCACCGTTGATTGAACAACTATGCACCCGTGTTGACATTTTCCAGATATGGGTAGTCCGCCGGCATTTGGTTCCATTGGTAATTAAAAAATGGGATGTAGGGCATGTGTATATTGCCGATATTGAACATGATAAACCGGAGGATTGCCTGAAAATCGTGAATTAAAACGCCATCTGAATTTTAAAAGATGCCATTCTTGGCCTCGGATATTGCGCATATTCAACACCAGAAAAATTTTCCGGATCCTGACCGTTATAATGGGTAAGTACAAAAACATTTTGCAGGGTTGCTGCCAGGTTTACATCAATCTTTTTAAATAAAATTCTTTTAAAAGAATAGCCTAAACTTATATAATCCATTCGGAAAAAGGATGCATCCCTAACATAATAATCCGACAAATATTGAGGATTTTCAAATTTCGATTTTTCTACGTCGTCAGAACAATTTAAAAGGTAAAATTGTGAGTTATAAAATGAATGGTAATAACTTACGGAAGCCAAATTGTTATAAATTGAATGACCTGCAATAAACCTCCCGGAAAAGGACAATTCCCAGTTTTTATAATTTAATTGGGAACTGATTCCCATAATCCAGTCGGGAGTTGCTTTTTTACCAATAACCCTGTCGTGTTCATTAACAGAACCATCGTTATTGCTATCTACATAAAAATTTTCAATGGGCGTTCCATCACTGTTGTAAACCTGTTTGTACGCGTAAAATTGATTTATAGGGTTTCCTTCGCTTTGAATCATAATGGTATTGCCAACCCCGCCAACAATTGTTCCGGTTTGAAAGGAGTCCATTTCATACAATTTATCCAATGTACTTTTGTTAAAATTCAAATTGCCATTAAATATCCATCTCCATTCGTTATTATGTATAAGTAGGGCATTGAGGCTAAGATTAAATCCCTGATTGGTAAGTTCGCCAATATTTGTTAACAGGTAGTTATTAAAATTAGTTCCTGAGGGAACGTATACCAAAGCCATCAAATCTTTACCCGCTTTATTATAAAATTCTAAACTACCAGAAACCCTGTTTTTTAAAAGCCCCATTTTTACCCCGGCATGTAACACATTTAATTTTTCATGATGAATATTCATGTCTAAGCTGTGCAGATTGCCAATATTTTCATCAAATGAAGTGTGTGTACCCACAATACTGTACCCAGTAAATAGTATTAAATCAGAAACCACATCAACGTGTTTAAGAAAAGGGCTATTCTTTATCTTCCAAGCCAAATCTACACCAGGAAACCAGGCCGTCCTATTATCTATACTTAATAATCCATTTACCTGTCGAACTACATTCAAATTCAGATTTAGTGTTTTCCGAATATTAAAGCTTGTATTCAAATAAAAAGATCTAAAATATTTTTCATATAGATTATCATTATTTACTAGGTAATCATTATAACCTAACTGGATTTCCAAATTGCTTTGAATGGCTCTAAACCTCTTATCAAAGCTTAAAAAAGCCTCATAATATGACTTTTCAAACAGGAATTGCCTTTCATTGAGTTGTTCTTCGCCTAATGGATAAATCCAGGAGGAGTTTGAAGATGCTTTTTCAATACGCTCAATAAAATAATGTTGTTTGTTCTGCAAAAATACGAACCTAAGTTCAGGTAAAAAATGGAATTGGTAATCTACCCGGATATCTTCGCTCCAATAATTGGTCTTTTCCGTATTTTGGGTTTGTTCCAATAGCGCCAACGGATTTTCAAGAGTTCCCCACAACGGATTATCCGCATCGAATAAATAGGTAAAATAGTTTCCAAAATTATTTGTTTCATACACCGGTTGTGTGGGGTCGAACCGCAGGGCATTCGGAATGGCTGATTCATTTGCAATCCGGTTATCGAACCAATTTAACTGGCTATTTACCGAGATTTTCAGATGATTCTTAAAAAATGAAGGATGTAGCGATAACCGGGCTCCCGAACGGCGATAGTTGGATGTTTTTAAAATACCTTCCTGGCGGACATCATCCACAGAAAACCGAAAAGGTAGTGCTATCATTTTTACAGTTCCCGAAAGGCTGATTTGATGTTCCTGAGCAAAGGCTTTTTGATAAATAACCTCCTGCCAGTCTGTTTCACTATCGCCCATTAAGGCCAAAACACCAGGTTGACTTTGGTAATGTGCGTTTATTATGTTTCTGAATTCACTAGCCGATAAAACATCGGCTTTTTTGGGCAGAAATGAAACGGCCACATTTGAAGAATAATCCACCTTCAGGTTATCACTACCTTTTTTGGTGGTGATGGCTATCACTCCATTAGCTGATTTTAAGCTGCCGGCACCTGTTAAAAATCCATCGGTCAGGAAACCGATGCTCTCAATATCGTTTGGATTAAGAGTAAAATCACTGAAATATTGTGGAATTTGGTCAATCATCACCAAAGGCTGATTCGACATAAAAGAATTAATTCCCATGTAATAGCATGTAAAACTGGTTCCAGGCCTTCCACTGCTGCTTGATAAATTCAATCCGGGTACTTTTCCTTGTATCAACTCAAAAGGTGAGGTAATAAATCCCTTATTAAAATCGGATTCCTTTATAATTACAGAAATACCCGGACTGGCAAACAATGAATCGGGATTTTGAAAAACACTATCGGCAGCAAGGTTGCTTCTATTTTTTTGATTCTTTGCATTAACTATAGACGTAACAACTAAAGACAAGGCAACTAAAAAGAAATTTACATTTTTCATACCTTAATGGGATATAAACATTGGTTGAACGTTCAATATTAATAAATTATTGGATCATACACAATAGCCAAAAGGTTTTCAAATTTTCATCAACCATGAAAATAATCGAATGGTTTTTTAAATAGCCTATTTTCTATTGACCCCTATCCAATTGCTAGTCCTGGTGCTGAGCCATCTCATCGGCGTACATTATAATATTGACATTGCCAACAACAAAGTAGAAAAACCAACAAAACAGGTTCTGTTGATTCAGAGATAAAATCTTTACTCCCAAAATCCTGTTTTTTACCATCCAAAACGTTACTTTTGCCCCGAAAATTTTAAGTATATGGGTTTTAAAGAAGAGATTCAGAGGCGCAGGACATTTGCCATAGTCAGTCATCCCGATGCAGGGAAAACAACACTCACCGAAAAACTTTTGTTGTTTGGCGGGGCTATCCACATTGCCGGAGCGGTAAAATCGAACAAAATTAAAAAAACCGCCACCTCCGACTTTATGGAAATTGAACGCCAACGGGGAATTTCGGTAGCTACCTCCGTAATGGGCTTTGAATACGATGACCATAAAATCAACATTCTGGATACGCCCGGCCACCAGGATTTTGCCGAAGATACCTTCCGCACCCTTACTGCTGTGGATAGCGTAATTGTGGTGGTGGATGCCGCAAAAGGCGTTGAGGCTCAAACCGAAAAACTGATGCAGGTTTGCCGGATGCGAAAAACCCCGGTAATTGTTTTTGTAAACAAAGTGGACCGCGAAGGAAAAGAACCTTTCGACCTGTTAGATGAAATTGAAGAACAACTGAAAATAAAGGTGCGTCCGTTAAGCTGGCCCGTTGGTATGGGTAAAAGGCTGCGGGGCGTTTACAATATTTACGAACAGAAATTTTATTATTTTGCCGGCGATGATAAAACCACTGCCGAAAAACCCCGCGAATTTAAAGACATTAACGATCCCGAACTCGATAAGGCATTAAAAGATCAGGCAGAAAAACTCCGCGAAGATTTGGAGCTCGTTGAGGGTGTTTATCCGGCTTTTAACATCGATGAATATTTACATGCCGAAACCGCACCGGTTTTTTTTGGAAGCGCCCTGTACAACTTTGGGGTAAAAGAACTGCTGGAATCGTTTATCAAAATTGCTCCCCATCCCAAACCTTCGAAAGCAGTAGAGCGCGAAGTGAACCCTTTTGAAGAAAAATTTTCGGGATTCGTGTTTAAAATCCATGCCAACATGGATCCCAACCACCGCGACCGGATTGCTTTTGTGAAAATTTGCTCCGGGAAATTCATGCGCAATACCAATTACCATCACGTGCGATTGGATAGAAATCTGAAATTTGCCAGCCCAACCGCCTTTATGGCCGATAAAAAATCGATTGTGGAAGAGGCTTTTCCCGGAGATATTGTGGGGCTGCACGATACCGGGAACTTTAAAATCGGCGATACCCTGACCGAAGGCGAGAAAATGAACTTTAAAGGCTTGCCCAGCTTTTCGCCCGAGATGTTTAAATATATCGAAAATGCCGACCCCATGAAGGCAAAACAACTGGCCAAAGGGGTGGATCAGTTGATGGACGAAGGCGTAGCCCAGTTATTCACACTGACCATGAACGGGCGGAAAATTATTGGCTGCGTGGGGCAATTGCAGTTCGAAGTAATCGAGTACCGTTTGCTGCACGAGTACAACGCCACCTGCCGTTACGAACCCGTAACTATGCACAAAGCCTGTTGGATCCGCCCCCGCGATAAGTCTGAGTGGGAAGATTTTAAATCGCGTAAATACAAATCGCTGGCGGTTGACAAACATGGCCGCGATGTCTATTTATCGGAATCGCCTTACGATTTGCAGATGGCACAGACCAAATTCAAAGGATTGGATTTCTTCTTTACTTCGGAGTTTTAAAAATAAGTTTTCCGTTTCTTTTCAAAATAATTAACCACTCACTGAAACAATCCGGTTGAATATTCCAGTTCAGCCAAAAAGTCATCACAAGAAATCTGGCTTTTTTATTGTAATTTGGGTGGCATGACCGAAAAAAGGAAAATAATTCACGCCCTGTATTTGCCCCTATTGGTATTGCTAACCATGTGGGTTACCTACCTAAGCTTTTGGATGTTGGGTACCGATATGTCGCTGATTGGAGTAGCCCCACAACAAATCCAGGGTATCCCGGGCATTTTATTATCCCCTTTTGCTCACGGAAGTTGGTCGCATCTTGTTTCCAACAGTGTTTCATTTATCATCTTGGGAACCCTTTTGTTTTATTTCTACCGCTTGGTGGCATACCGGGTGTTTTTCATCAATTGGTTGCTGTCCGGAATATTACTTTGGCTTGGTGGCCGCGATTCTATTCATATCGGTGCCAGTGGTATCGTTTACGGGTTGGCCTTTTTTATATTTTTCAGCGGGGTTTTCCGTCACGACAAGCGGTTGGCGGCTGTTTCCATGATAGTAGTTTTACTTTATGGCGGGATGGTTTGGGGCATGGTCCCCCAAGGAGGTAACATCAGTTGGGAGGGCCACTTGTATGGAGCCTTTTCCGGAATTTCACTTGCTTGGTACTACCGCAAAAACCCCATTGACTTTGTACCTACCGAAGATGGTTCGTCGGTTTCAGTCACATGGGGACGTTTTAACGGATTCGAATACCACTATGTGGAAGAGAATGAGGATAAAATTACGGATTAAAGTTTTTTCAACATCTCAATCATTTTTAAAGTTATAGTTAAATAGTTAATTTTGTACTATTCAAACATAGAAAAAAGTTTGAAAGGTGGATGCCGAAAAACCTGAGAGTAGGCAAAATTTTAAATCAATTGAAATGAAAAAAATAATTTATGTTCTTGGTATCTTTTTACTGTTCGGTAACGGATTAAGGGCACAGTATTTTGCGGGCGGTAGCTTAAGTTTTTCACACAATGGGGGAAGTTTTGATGATGGAACCACAACCACTGACAAAGTTTCTACAACAAGTTTTATGATTGCTCCCAAGGGAGGCTATATTCTTTCAGAAAAATTGTGGGTTGGGATGCAGATTGGTTTTGGTGTAGATAAAACCAAAACCCCGGGAGCTACTGAAGTTATCGCAAAAGAGAGTGTGATCGGCTTTATGCCATTCGCCCGGTATTATGCTTTTCAGTTCAATAAATTATCATTGGGCATCCAGGGCCAATTTGGGTTAAGCTTTCATAACGAGAAAACCGAAACCGGCGGAACTACTACCGATGGCCCCAAAGGCACAGGGATTTCGTTTTATGTGCTGCCTGGGTTGTCGTACAGCCTAAACGACCGTATTGATTTAGAAGCTCAAATCGGGGGGCTCAGTTTAGGTTATTCAAGCTATACCGAAAAAGAAGAGGTTGCCGGAGTAACCACAAAAGACAAATCCAATGGATTTATCATTGGAGCCGACATGGATGACATCCTGACAACCGGCCTCATAACAGTGGGTGCTACCATAAAATTCTAACCAAGATCATATTCTGAAATGCTTGACTCTAAGTTCCAGAGCCAAGCATTTTTCTTTTCCAAACTTATCAACAAAGTCCGGTTTTTAGTTCCAATTGCATTATTTTTATTGCTGAAAAAGATGATGAACGTTCCCAATTTTCTTATTTCTAAACATCTGAAATCTAACATCTAAAAATAATGTTTTTAATTTTTGATACCGAAACCACAGGGTTGCCCAAAAAGTGGAAAGCACCGCTATCCGATTTCGATAACTGGCCGCGCATGGTGCAGTTGGCCTGGCAATGCCACGACCTGAAAGGAGATTTCCTTTTTGCCAAGAATCACGTCATCAAACCCGAAGGCTACACTATTCCCGACGATGTGGTCAAGATTCACGGTATCACCACCGAAATAGCCCTATCTATTGGTATTTCCTTGAAAGAGGCGCTGTCAGAATTTTCGGAAGATGTAAAAAAAGCCAAATTCATCATTGGCCACAACATTGAATTCGATATCAACATCGTGGGTTGCGAAATGCTCAGGTGCGGATTGCCCGAAATTGTGAGCCGTGCCCCGCAACTCTGTACTAAAGAAGAAAGCACGGAGTTTTGTGCTATCATGAAAAATGGCAAACCCAAATGGCCCACGCTTACCGAATTGCACACCAAATTATTTGGAGTACCTTTTGAAGAGGCTCACAATGCCGCGGCCGATGTGGAAGCTACCACCCGTTGCTTTCTTGAATTGGTAAGGGTTGGGGGTATCGGTCTTCCAAAATTACAAATGGCTGAGGCAGAATTGTCAGCATTCAAAAAAAATAATCCCGACACGATAAAACCCGCGGGAGTTAAATATGAATCATTCAAGGTTAACGAGTTTCATCATATCTCTATCGAGGAGGAGGAACGCAAACAGGCTGTGGCAGCAAAAAGAAGCGGAAAGACTCCATTTGTGCATCTGCACGTTCACTCCCAATATTCTATCCTCGATGGAGCGGCAACTACCGCACAAATTGCCGGCAAAGCCAAAGCCGACGGTATGTCTGCCGTAGCTTTAACCGACCATGGCACCATGTACGGAACCAAAGAATTTCATGTGGCCTGTAAAAAAGCCGGGGTAAAACCCATTATAGGAGTAGAAGCATACGTGGCCGTTCGCGGAATCCATTCAAAGCAAGATAAAACGGATGCTTCAGGCGATCATTTGGTACTGTTGGCTAAAAACAAAACAGGTTATAAAAATTTACTAAAACTTACCTCCATTGCCCATAACGATGGGTTTTATTACAAACCCCGCATTGATAAAGCATTATTAGAAAAATATCATGAAGGATTAATTGCAACTTCCGCTTGCTTGGGTGGCGAAGTAGCTGGGCATATCATGGATGGCAATTTTGAAAAAGCTGAGGAAACCATCCTTTGGTATAAAAATATTTTTGGCGAAGATTATTACCTGGAACTGATGCGCCATCAAAATAACGATCCCCGCCTGCGCCGCGATGTATGGGAAAACCAAGTGAAGGTGAACAAAATATTACTCGACTTTTCCAACAAACACCAAATCAAGGCCATTGCCACCAACGACGTGCATTTTACCGAAGCCGACGATGCGGAGGCACACGACTTGTTGGTTTGTTTAAGTACCGGCCGCGATTTCGACGACCCCACACGGATGCGATACACCCGGCAGGAATGGTTCAAAACAACGGCAGAAATGAACCAGATTTTTGCTGACATCCCCGAAGCGCTTGAAAATACTTTGGAAATTGCCAACAAAGTAGAGGCTTATGAATTGGATTCCGACCCCATCATGCCTAAATTTTCCATCCCTGCCTCATTTGGCATTATTGATGATTACAAGGCGAAATATTCCGAAGCCGATTTGACTCAGGAATTTGGCGAAAAAGCATTCCAACGGATTGGTGGGTACGAGAAGGTGCTCCAGATTAAATTTGAAGCCGACTACCTCAATCACTTGACCTACCTGGGAGCCGAAAAAAAATATGGATCTGAATTTAAAGATGCAGTTAAAGAAAGGATCGATTTTGAGCTCGAAACCATTAAATCCATGGGTTTTCCCGGTTACTTTTTAATCGTTCAGGATTTTATCAATGCCGCCCGCGAGCATGGGGTTTTAGTTGGACCCGGCCGCGGTTCAGCCGCCGGAGCGGCTGTTTCCTATTGCGTGGGAATTACCAGCGTAGATCCTATAAAATTCGATCTGCTCTTTGAACGTTTCTTAAACCCTGACCGCGTTTCCATGCCCGACGTGGACATTGACTTTGATGACGATGGCCGCCAGTGGGTACTCGATTGGGTTACTGATAAATATGGAGCCGACAAAGTAGCTCACATTTGTACCTTTGGGAGCATGGCTGCCAAATCGAGCATCAAAGATGTGGCACGTGTACTGAAACTCCCGCTGGAAGAAGCCAACCGCTTGGCCAAGATGGTTCCTGAGGTACCTAAAATAACCATTGAAAAAGCTTATAAAGAAGTCCCGGAATTGCTCCGCGAAAAAAAATCGACCGATCCGTTGATTGTGAAAACGCTGGTGAATGCCGAAAAACTGGAAGGTTCGGTCAGGCAAACCGGGGTTCACGCCTGCGGAATCCTTATTGGACGCGACCCGCTTGACGAACACCTCCCGGTGATGCCCACCAAAGGGGAAAAACTCCTGACCACCCAATACGACGGCCGTTTTGTAGAAGCCATTGGCCTTTTGAAAATGGACTTTCTGGGGTTGAAAACGCTTTCCATTATTAAGGACACGTTGGAAAATGTGAAAGAATCGAAAGGAATCCTGATTGACATCGACAACATTCCTTTTGAAGATGATAAAACCTACCAACTGTTTAGCAATGGCGAAACTACCGCCATCTTTCAGTTTGAAAGTCCCGGGATGAAAAAACACCTTCAAAACCTGAAACCTGACCGTTTTGATGATTTGGTGGCCATGAATGCTTTGTACCGGCCGGGACCCATGGAATACATCCCCTCGTTCATCAACCGGAAACATGGCCGGGAACCCGTTGTTTACGATCACCCCATGATGGAACCCTTTCTGAAAGATACCTATGGAATTACCGTGTATCAGGAACAGGTAATGTTACAGTCGCGTGCTTTGGGCGGTTTTACCCGCGGTGATTCCGATACCCTTCGGAAAGCTATGGGTAAAAAATTGATTGAGCAGATGAACAAGCTGAAAGAGAAATTTCAGTTGGGATGCAAGGCCAATCCGGAATTTGTTCAAGGTGCTGAGCAAAAGAAAAAAAATATTGACGAACTGGCAGATAAAATATGGAAAGACTGGGAAGCCTTTGCCAGTTACGCGTTCAACAAATCGCATTCTGTTTGTTATGCCTACGTGGCCTACCAAACCGGGTATTTGAAAGCCCACTTTCCGGCCGAATTTATGGCAGCCAACTTAAGCCGGAACCTTTCCAACATTACGGAGGTAACTAAACTGATGGAGGAATGCCGCCGGATGGGGCTCCGTGTTTTTGGCCCCGATGTGAATCTGAGTAACAAAAAATTCACCGTTGACAAAAACGGAGATGTCCGCTTTGGGATGGCAGCCATTAAAAACGTGGGTGAAGGTGCTGTTGAAAATATCATTGAGGAGCGGAAAAAAGGCCCTTATAAAAGCATCTTCGATTTTGTGGAGCGGACCGATCTCCGGTCGGTAAACCGCAAAACCTTTGAAGCCCTAGCTCAAGCAGGAGGTTTTGATTGTTTTAATGAGGTAGAAAACCGAAGCCAGTATTTTGAGACCAACGAATCGGGCGAATCGTTCATCGAAAGTTTACTGAAGTACGGCAACATGTACAAAAACGATGTTTCATCGAACCAAAACACCCTGTTTGGAGCCATGACCAACCAAATGGCCATTACCAAACCTTCCATTCCCAAAGCTGAACCTTGGGGAAACCTGGAGCAGCTTAACCGCGAAAAAGAACTGGTAGGAATCTATTTAAGTGCCCATCCGCTCGATGAACACAAAACGGTAATGACCAACTTCTGTAATGCCACCCTGGCCGACTTGGCCGACTTAACCCGTGTGGAAGGTAAAGAGTTGAGTGTGGGTGGAATTGTAACAGACGTACGCTCGGCCACCACTAAAACCGGCAAACCCTTTGGGGGATTCACCCTTGAAGATTATTCGGGGAATTACCAAGCCACCTTTTTTGGAAAAGACTACATGGATTACAAAAACTTTTTTACCAAAGGGTATTCCGTCTTTGTAAAAGGTAAAGTTCAGGAAAAAGGTTGGGGAAACAACAACGGTAAAGAGCTGGAGTTCAAAGTCACCTCCATTCAGATGTTAAGCGATGTGATGGAAAAGTTGGTAAAGGGTATCTCCATCAAACTCCCAATTGCCGGGTTATCCGATGCAATGATTACTGAACTGCAGCAGAACATCGAATCGAACAAAGGAAGTACCTTGCTGAAATTTGTGATTTTTGATCCCGAAAAAAAAATCTGGGTGCAGCTTTTCTCCCGGACCCACCGGGTAAATATTAACAAAGAATTTATTGACTATTTAGAAAACCGTTTTGAATACAAACTGGAATAAATATTCAATATCAATAGAGAATCCAAACATTTATTCCTATATATTTGTAGATATACAAAATTAAATAACAACTTAAACTCGATAAAAATGGCTATTCATGTGACCGATGCAGATTTCGACGAAGTGGTATTGAAATCGGATATTCCAGTAATGGTAGATTTTTGGGCCGAATGGTGTGGACCATGCAAAATGATTGCCCCAATTGTAGATGATCTCTCCAAAGAATTTGATGGAAAAGCTAAAATGGTAAAACTCGACGTGGACAACAACTCTGGCACGGCGGTAAAATTTGGTATCCGCAACATTCCTACCCTTTTGTTTTTTAAGGGCGGTGTGGTGGTTGACAAGCAGGTAGGCGTAGTGGCTAAAGCTGCTTTGGCTGAGAAACTCAACAAATTAGTTTAAGAGAAAATTGAAAGATAGGAATCCGGCGAAAGAGAGACATTTCTTTCACCGGATTTTTTATTTTTGCTTTCGATGAAAAACTTACAGGAGATATTCAATTTTGAACAGTTCGATAACTTGGAGATGGTATCGAAGCAGGTTGTGGAAGGTTTTATTACCGGGATGCACCGCAGCCCTTACCATGGGTTTTCGGTTGAATTTGCCGAGCACCGCCTTTACAATCAGGGCGAATCGACCAAACATATCGACTGGAAACTATTTGCCCGCTCAGAAAAGCTTTTCGTGAAAAAGTATGAAGAGGAAACCAACCTCCGTTGCATGTTGGTGGTGGATACTTCCTCATCAATGCTTTTCCCTTTTGACGATACCGCCACTGTAAACAAACTCGCCTTTTCGGTTTATTCCGCCGCGGCATTAACCCATATTTTACGCCGCCAGCGCGATGCTGTGGGTCTTACCCTTTTCTCTGACCACCTGGAGGTGATGACAGATATGAAACTGTCCGAATCGCATTCAAAAAGGATATTTACCGAACTCAACCAGTGCCTCCACCGCACCAAATCCGATTTTAATAAAGGGACCCATTTGGCAGAAACCCTGCACCTGATTGCTGAAAAAATCCACAAACGGTCGCTGGTTGTTTTATTTACCGATATGTTTACCCCCAATAATGAACAATTATTCCCGGCCTTGGAACATTTGAGATATAATAAACATGAAGTCATTCTCTTCCACGTTACCGATAAAAAATTGGAACAGGAATTGGCCTACCCCAACCGACCCTTAAAATTTGTAGATATGGAAACAGGGCAAGTGATGAAACTGAACCCCAACGATTTGAGAAAGGATTATGCCAAAAGCTACCAGGCTTTTTTAACCGGACTCAAGTTGAAATGCGGCCAAAACAACATCGACCTGGCCGAAGCCGATGTGAATGAAGATTTCCAAAATGTACTGGTGCCGTTTTTAGTCAAAAGGGAGAGTTTGTATTAAATCAATCGGTTTATTTCTTAATCAACACCAATTTTGCCGCATCGGCATTCGAAATGGTTTTGTAAAATTCGCGTACTTTTTCATAATCTTCGGGCGGGAAAATCCCTTTGGCCATTTTTAAAGAACGGATGTAGGTAAATTTATTCCCATCAAGTGAACCTTTTGAAACATATTCTCCATAAGGTGTGGAAATCCCGATGGGTTCGGGCAAGTATTCCACAGAGTAGCTTTCAGGCAATTCAAAAGTAAGGGTATCCATATCAAAAGTATTGGAACGCAGTTCTACCGGATATTTGCGGGAAGAAAGCTTTTCGGGAATAAAATTAAAGGCATTTAATGGGTTTACTGGAATAAACAAACGGTTTCCATTTGTGGTTCCATACTTATTAATGGTTAATTCCAACTGGCGGGAAGCAACGGGTATAGGTTCATTATTCCTCTCAAATGAATAGTTCAAGATGGTTGAATTTGGGGTATTCAAGTCTTTGTAAAGCTCTTCTTTTTGCTCCTTTGGGCTTCGGTAAAAATAGCGGGCAATATTTTCATACTGCAAAGCCTTATAGGTGGTTTTACCTTTTAACTGGCAATTCCCAGCGGAATCGATGATGCAGTAATTTGTACTGAATTGGGTATTGGAATCTCGGGTGTATTCAGGGGTTTTTACCAGTTTTCCGCCCTCTTCGGTTATCAGTAGGCAATGGCGGTTTTGAGTAAACGAACCCAAATAACCAAAGGGCTGTTTCTGGTCGGTACATTCCAACCAAATGGTGTCGCCTTTGTTAGGCACACAAAGTATTGCATGGTTAAACTGCTGCGAGGGAAATTCAACATCAATGGGCGAGGCATCTTTTCCCGCTCTAACAACTATATAATTTGATTCTATGTTTACTGCATTTAGCAATGCCCTCATATAATTTGAAAGAGCCTTGCAATCTCCATACTTTGTTTCATCGACTAAGGATGCTTCAAAAGTCTGCCACCCGCCAATTCCTAGCTGAATACTAACATAACGGGTATTATCCTGCAAGTATTTATATAATAATTCAATTTTATCAATATCATTGTCGATGCCCTCTACCATGGCCTGTAATTTAGAAACAGTAGCATTTGGCAAAACCTGACGATCCTTATTTAATTCCCTAACCCAACTACCAAAGGTTTTCCAATCGGACATGGAACCCCTGTACCCATCGTAGTTAAATTCATTGGTTGCAAACTTCACTTGTGGGAAAATCTGTGAATAGCCCGGTAAAAAAGGTTCTTCCTCTAAAGCATTATAATTTACAAGTTGCCATGAATAATGTGTTTTTTCATCAATAATTGTTTTTTGTCCGGGTACAGCCATATTCAATTCTTTTGTTCGAATAGGGCAATCTGCATCTGTAATTATATTGCATACAGCATTTTGTACTGCCACATTAAAATCATAAACCGGATACCAACCCCCTAACGAGAGTGTCTGCTTATCAATTCTTGAAAATTCTAGTTCAACCGTATATGGATATTTTTCACTATAAGGGTGATAATAAATCCTACGGTTTTCATCATATAAAGTGAAACCATCAAATGCTTTTACATCTAAAAAATCTTTTGATTTTGCTTTTTTAATTAAAACCCCTTTACTGTCGAATAACTTTACCGAATAGTGCGATACCGAGCTATGTTTATCATAACCCTCATCGAAATACCCAAGCTTTTGGGCACTTTTATTAAAAATGGTTACTACAAATTTTTCATGCGACTCTACCCTGAGGTCGTTAATTATCACTTTGGTAACCGTATGTTCTCGGATTACTGCATCAGCATTCTTTTTTAAGGTTTCTGGAATTTCAGAAACCGGGTAATTAATTTTTTGTGCATACATGATGGTAACCACAAAAAACATTAGCATGTACGTCAGATGTATGGTTTTCATCACTTTTGTTTAGAGTTTCTTTAATATGATTTGCTTTGCCTGCGCTGCAATCACCTGGTTGTAAAATTCTTTTAAATCGGCATACTCCTCAGGTAAAAAGGTCACTTTATTAATATCGAATTTTGAAACCACAACAATGGTATTTCCTGTTTGCTGTACTGAATACATAAAGGAGGCCGTGCGTTCCGGGAGAATCATCTTTTTTGTTTCGGGTAAGTTTTCTACCACAAAACCATCAGGGATGGTAAAAGTGACCGTGTGAGTAGTTGAATGTGGAAAACTGTAATCGACAGGATAATCGCGCTTTTCCAGTTTAAATGGATTGGTCGTACGTTGGCCTAACAATAAGGGGCTTATCATCCAAAGGTTCCCGGCTTTTTCGATCCAATCTTCCGATTCAAACTGGTAACTTACTAAGACTGGTTTTGGAATATCAGCTTTCCATGAAATAGAATCTAATGTCATATCAAAGGGTGAATGGTTCTTTTGGTATTCCTTTAAATAGGCTTCATCATCGGTATAGTATTTTAAGCTTACCCTCTGTTCAATGGCTGCATATCCTTCATATTTTTCATTGACAGAACCAATGAGTTTCCCTTCGGCATCAATTCCTATTTTAAATTGGTACGATTTTTTATTCGCCGCCAATGGTTTTAAATCAACCCACTCGCCGCCTTTCTCGCTGATCAATCTTCCCTGGCCGTTCAAACAGCGTTCAGGGAGAATCCCTATAGGGCAATTTTTATCGGTGGCATCTAACAAAATGTATTTATCGCTTAGCTTAACAGCAGCAATCACGTAGTTAAACTGATCGATAATTATTTGAGCCGGGTGCACAAAACCGTTTGCACGGGTGCTCAGAATCACCGGGTAGGCTTCCATGTTCAACCGCCGGAAAGCGGCCACCAACAATAAGTTAATATCGCCGCTGCTTCCCGAGCCTTCTTTCCATGCCTTGCCCTGATCAAAGGAATAAATTGAATTCCGTCCATCCCAGTTCATTTTGCCGCGTACCAACTCAAATACCGCGTTTACTTTAGCTTCAGGGGTAGTGTTTAGAGCTTCTACTACTGCCATTTCATCTTTTATCGCCCAACCGCCATCAATCCTGGACCCAAAATCGCTGTCTTCCAGCAGCAATTTGGCAATGGCTTCCCAGGTAGTAGTATAGTTCTTGATAGGCTGATTTGACCATTTTACATTACCTAATTCAAACTGGATTTCAGAAATATAGTTGTCGCGGCTGGTAATATATTCTTCAGTATAAAAGGCCGGAACATCTTTTGAAATAAACATATAATCGGTAACTTGATAATCAAAAGCATAGTTCTGAAAATTTGTTTGAGTTACCCTTCCCTCTGTCCGGTTACTAACCGTTCCGGTCTGTTTCGTGGTCCGCACATTGGCAAGTTTGCTCCCAATTGGGAAAAATCCTTTTTCAAGCTGTTTGTAATAAAAATACTCAGGAACAGACACCCGGTATTCGCTGTGCAGGGTCGGTATCCCGGTTTGAAACTGCCAATCGTCAATATCCCACGATTCTGATGTAATGGAATATTCCACTTCAATAATAGAACCTTCCTTAACGGCAGGCATCTCAAACTTCATTACATCAAAGTATTTATTATAATCTTCTTTAAAAATCTGATCGTTATCCAATTTGGTTTTCACCACTTTCCCACCTTCCTGATTGTAAGTCACTCCTTTAAGTTTCCCAACTTTATCGTACTTTTTACTTATTAAAAAACTACCATTGGCCCATTGGTAACCTTCTTTCTTAAAAATTTTAATACGCTGAATCCTATCAAACTGTATCTGGAACCCCTGACTTTCAGAATAGATAAAATCGGAAACGCCATAATCGCAGAATACAACAGCAGTGGCGGCAGTATCCTTTTCGTAAACAGCTAATTGCCATTCCTCATCCGATATTTTTCCGAATTTAATGGGTTCTTTTTGTGCCTGAATCGTTGAAATAGCTACAAATAAGAATGCAATCAGGGCTAAAAACAGGTGCGTCTTTTTCATGGTGAAAATTATTAAATTTAACAATAAGTTGGTATTGAGTTATCTACCCCGCAAATCTATAATATAATTATGATTTGGAAAATAGAATCCTCCAATTTAGAAAGAATATTGATAAATCCGGCTAAATGTCGTAATTTGTAGCAAATTCAGTACAACCATGAGTAAAAAAATCATCATCCTGGGGGGCGGTTTGGTTGGAAGTACCATTGCCGTTGAACTAAGCAAACAGTACACTGTTACGGTTGTTGACATTGACCAGAAAACACTCGATAAACTTAAACGGTGTTTTGGAATTGATGTGAACCGATGCGATGTAACCGACCGCAAAAAACTCGAAAAAATTTTAACCGATGCCGATTTGGTGGTAGGTGCTGTGCCAGGCCACCTCGGATTTGAACTTATTAAAAAGGTGATCGATTGTGGTAAAAACATGGTGGATATTTCATTCTTCCCTGAAGACCCCTTTGAACTTCACGAAAGGGCAAAGCAGAAAAAAGTAACCGTTGCCATTGATTGCGGGATTGCCCCGGGTGTATCGAACATGATTGTAGGTTACCACAATGCCAGCATGAAGGTTGATAAATATGAATGTATGGTTGGCGGTTTACCTTTTATCAGGGAATGGCCCTGGGAATACAAGGCCGTATTTTCACCGTCCGATGTGATTGAGGAATATGTGCGGCCTGCCCGTTTTGTAGAAAATGGCCAGCAAATTACAAAACTGGCACTGAGCGATCCGGAATTGGTGGAGTTTAAAAAAATAGGTACGCTCGAAGCATGGAATTCCGATGGACTCCGGACATTACTCAAAACAACCCATGTTCCCAACATGATTGAAAAGACCCTCCGTTATCCGGGAACCATTGAGTATTTAAAGGTGCTCCGCGAAAGCGGTTTTTTCTCACACCAAGAAATTGAAGTTAAAGGAATGAAGGTAAAACCTATTGACGTTACCACCCAGTTGCTGCTTCCGCTTTGGGAATTGAAACATGGCGAAGAAGATTTTACCATCATGAAGGCCAGCGTGTATGGGAGCCTTAACCATGTCCCTGTTGGATATGAGTACCTGATTTACGACCAATTCGATGCCAAATCGGGTATCCATAGCATGGCACGGACTACAGGCTACACTTGTACGGCCGTTTGTGATTTGTTTTTGAATACCCCGATAGAGAAAAAAGGATTGTTGCCTCCGGAAGAAATCGCCGCTCATAAAGAATCGTTTGTTAAGATAATGAACCACCTGGAAAGCCATGGTATTGAGGTTACAGTAACAAGGTTGTATTAAGCGATAGTTTGTTACGGGTTACGGGTTACAGGTTGTGTGTTACAGGTTGGTTTTTTTCTACTTGTCCCCTTGTTATTCTGTAATCCTGTTCCCTTGTAACCCTGTATGCCTGCAACCTTTCTTGTTTAAAAAATATATATTTGCATAAAATTTCAGAAGAATGGAAGCAGCAAAAAAAGCAGGTAGGTACGATAGGCTGTACCAACAATTGGCCGAACTTATGAAAAAAAGCAACGATCCTTCAGCAAGGATGAGTAGTGTTGCGGCCGTGTTACACCACAAGATGCCCGGTTTTTTTTGGACAGGTTTTTATTTACTCACAGATGATGGTCGCTTAGTTGTCCGCACCTATCAAGGCCCGGTGGCTTGTATGGAATTAAAAAAGGGCGCCGGTGTTTGCTGGGCCGGCATCAACCAACAAAAAACCATTGTAGTCCCTGACGTGGAGCAATTCCCGGGTCATATAGCCTGCGATTCCCGATCAAAATCCGAAATAGTGGTTCCTGTAAAAGATTCCCACGGGAATGTTATTGGCGTTTTGGATGTGGATAGTGACAAACTAAATACTTTCGACCAAACCGATGCAGAAAGTCTGGAACGGATTGTTTCTTTAATTTTCAATTAAACTCCGTCTAATTTTTTGCTAGTGGCAAAAGAACGGAAACCTTAGTTCCCAAGGCAATGGAACTTTCAATGGATAAGCTTCCAAAATTACGTTCAATAAACGTTTTGGCCAGCAACAATCCCAGTCCTCCACCCTTTTCGCCATGTGTTCCGGTCGATTCATAGCTCTTCCCGGCCGAAAATATCCGGTTCAGTTGTTCGCGGGTAATACCAATACCAACATCAGAAATAGTTATCAAGATAAAAGCTCCCTCCAGCTTGACACGGATTACAATTTCACTTTCATTGGTTGAGAATTTTATGGCATTGTCGATGAGGTTCCGCAGAGCCACTTCAATAAGCTTGACATCAAAATATCCTGCTAAGGATTGTTCTGCATGAAAGCGGACCGTAATCCGTTTTGAAGTAGTTCTGGGGCGCTGAAAACGCAAAATATCGTCAATCAACTCATTGACAAGAACATTTTGCGCCTCAATTTCTATCTTTTCCAATTGGTTCCGCGACCAGAATAACAAATTCTCCAGAAGGTTAAACGACAGCACCAGCGATTCCTCATCAACAATCCCGTTGGAAGTTCTTTGAAGACCTTCTACTTTCTTGTCAAGGTTGTTTAACAGGTACTCAATGGTACGTACGGGCTCGTAGATATTCTGCGTGGTAATGGTAAAATACCTGTTGGTATTCTTTTCAATCAAATCCAATTGACCTTTCAAATTAAGCAGGTATTGCCTTTGCCTATTGATTTTATGCTGCCTGTTTTCGATAATTTTTTTGTTTTGCCGCAGTCTCCTAACTGAAGCTATCAGGTAAGATGAGGTTCCGGCCAAACTAACCAGCAGTGCTATTATAAAAGCCAACTTCCATGTTTGCTTAGCTTGGCGTTCGCGCATGATTGAATTTAACAACTCCATATTTCTGGTTTCATGCTCTTGAACCGATTCGTTGAGTTTTTCGTCGAATTTCTGGTATTTTAAATTATAAAAATCGGTAAGTAGGTTCTTCTCCAGCAGGTATTGCTGTGTTTGATATTGATACGCTAATTTATAATTGCCTGTATGCATGTGATGGGCAGCCGACTTTTCAAATAGTTTCAGCCTGAATCCATTAAGTTTCAATGCCTCAGCAATACTCAGTGCTATTTTATAATTTTGTGTGGCTTTGTCATTTTGCTGAGTCTGATCATACAAGTCACCAAGTAAAATCAACAATTCAATTTGCAAAACCTGCTCTTGTTGTTTCAATCCTAACTGGTATGCTTCGTTAAGAAAAACAGAAGCTTCATGGTATTGTTGATTGCTCAGATATACATGCCCAAGCTGCCTCAACACATGGGCTAATTGTAGGGGATTCCCATTTTTCCTGAAATATTCCTGCGCGTTCCATGTAAGCTTGGCAGCCTGATCAAAGTTTCCCATTTTTTGGTAAACATTGCCTTTTAAAAATTCAATCCAAGCAATTCCTTCCGAACGATTCAACTTTTGGTAGGCTCTTTTCGCTTTTTCAAAGAAATCCAGTGCCACTGGGAAATTGCCCGATTTTTCGTATAACATTCCCATCTTTTGATATACCTCAATCATTTTCAGCGTATCCTTTTGGGATTTAAATTGTTCGATGGCCATTTGAAAATTCACCAGCCCTTCGGCATAGAATTCCATTTCACCGGAAATAATCCCCATCTCGATCAGGACATCACCCTGCAAGGATTTATTGGAAGAGCTTTTTGCATATTCGTCGGCCAACTTAATCACCTCAGCCGATTTAAAGGCTTGACCTTGCTCGCGGAATACTTTGGAAAGCCTGGTATGCACCCTACATAAGAAATCAAGATCAGTTATCGAAAAATCATCCATAGCCTGGTTGTAAAAAAATCCGGCACTGTCGTAATTGCGGATGGCCAAATAATAATTTCCCCACTGGTAATCAATTTCGTGCTTTAATGCTTCAAGTTTATTCGATTGATAAAACACCTCTGCTTCATGCAACAAATAAAAGACTACGCGGGGGTTTACGGTTGAATTTATATCGCAGTATTGAAGCCAACAGGAGAGTTTTTCAGCAGGCAAAAGTCTGTTCCCTTCATCGGCACAGAGTGTATCTGTTTTTACCTCAGCATTGACAAAGGCCGCGATAAATAAGGGTATGATGACTAAAAACCTGTACACCTGAACTACTAATTATCGGTAATTACTTTAAACACACCAAAGTAATGATAATTTACCAAGTCTTTGTAATAGAGTTTAAAAAAATGAGAGCAAATGTGGATAAAAATGTTCATGAGAAATGCCCGATCAATTTAACAGGCCAAATAAAACTGCACCATGAGCAAAAAAACGGACAATTCTAGCAATCCCCAATAATAAAAAAATCTTAAAAGGAAAATTTAACATGCCGGAAAGGACACAAACAATGCTGTATGGGATGGGGAAAAGTGCTGCAAATAATATAAAAACAGCCCCCCAACGGCGGATTTTAATAATATGGACTTTATATCGTTTTGTAATGTAACTATTAACTTTAGGAATAGACCCAACCCATTTCCCCCAAATATAGGAGATAACACCGCCGATGTATGAAATAATGGCTAAAAGCGAAATTATCAACCATGGATCATTAAATTTTCGCGCCCAAATAATAAAGAAATCCGGAGGAATAAGCCCAAAAACTGATTCAGATAGCGTAAATATTAAAAATACAACCCAGTCTTTAATCTGCTGAAATACAGAATCAAATATAGTATCAAGATCAATTATCCACTTCTCAAGTACCAAAAAAACAATCACAATTGCCAATAAAGCAGCTACTACCTTGACGGTATTTTTTAATAAAAACGTATAAAAACCCGTACGCAAATAATATCGGTGACGGCGGAGCATAAGGGTATAATCAAAGAAATTGGAACTCATAAGCACATTTTAGGCATTAAAATTAGGTAATTTTCTCCGTCAACTACATTACTTCTATCAACGGGAACGCAACTGTCGCCAAAAAATTACAAACACCGATGAAACGAATACTGTGCCAGAAGTGTTAACTGACAATTTGTGCCAATTTGACGATCCTAAAATTTTGGATGGCAAATAGAACGGGTTCTATGTCGAATACTGTGGGTAATGTTTTTACTGCAAGCTTTTCAAAACTATCCAATAAAAATGCCTGCATTTGAAATCCTGAAAGGATTTAATGTGAATAGCCCCGTATGGCAATGCGGGGTGTGGTATCAGGGATGAACCCTTTCCGGGTTCAATTTAATTGTTTCCAATTATTTGACCCACTTCGGGTCAATATTTTATTTATGGTAAATGCCACGGGTTGCAACCCGTGGTTATTAAACTTCAACTCCTTCGGAGTTTTTCATCTGTCCCTAAGTGAATGATAATCTGCTATACGTTGAAAATATAAACAAAAATATTACGTGATAATTTCCAATAAGATATGTTTTGTCTCGTGTCTTATGTCTAAAAATATACCGATCTATTGTCTTTAAGGAACCTTTTTTTAATGGATGTTACCCTATTACTGAACAAGAATCTTTTTGGCGATTTTTTGTCCTTTATTCATAGCAGTTAGCAGATAAAGGCCCGGCTGAAGGCTTAGGTTTAGCTGAACAACGGATTCTTGTATAAACGCACCCCACACCACCTTTCCTGAAAGATCGTAGAGAACGAGCCGCCCTAAATCGTCAGCTCCAGAAACCTCAAAGGAACCACCATGCGAGGGGTTCGGATACACCTGGAGCGATCCGTTGCTTTGGTATTGTGCCAAGGCGGTTTCCTCGTCGTTGTACCAATGAGTCAAGGTATTTAAACCCTTACCTACAATGTATTTCCGGTTTCCATCGCCACCTAATTCGGAGAATTCAGCAGTAGTCCAACTTCCATTTATGCGGGCTTTGTATTGAATTTCCTGATTGGCAGAAAACCCAAACAGGGTGATGCTATAAATTCCATCATCGTTGGCATCATATATTTTATCGCTCCCGTTCCAATCATTAAATGTACCTGCAATATCCAGATAATCTTCACCAGGGATAAAATTTCCCTTTAATAGCTGCTCATTCATGTTGAAATTCATGGTGATGTAAGCCGCCGACTCAAGCTGATTTTCATCTCCAGGGGTAATGAAATCCTGCTGAACGAACACGTTGGTTTCATTCTTTCCGTAGGATACATCATCATCTTGCGGTGTGAAGGTAAGTGTTTCAATCAGCGCATAATTATTTTCGAAACTATCGAACAGGGAAAGTGTTTCGCCACTCTGACTCAACTTAAAATTAGCATGATTTGGCCCTTGTTTGGTATCGTTGTCTGCCCAAATAAGGAAGAATCCACCGGGTTGCAAGGTAACATCCGGCAAACCCCATTTGGTTTTATCGGTGGCATCGTCGGTTAAATATTTACCTTTCAAGCTTAAAGATGCACTGCCTGTATTTTTCAGTTCCACCCAATCATCGGTTTGGCCATAGTTATCGACAACGCTGATGGTATTTCCTGTCATTAATTCGTTTATAGCAAGGGTGCTATTGCTTATTCCCACTTTTATAGAATAGGCTCCCACCGACGGTTCCCGGGTGGTGGTATTGCTTTTATCGGTAGCTACCAAGTAATATGTAACTGTTCCACTGGGATAGACCGCGGGAATGGAAACCGAATAGGTATTCCCGGTTTGCAAAGCCATATCTAACGTATGCTCGGTACTGCCATCAATTTGGTAATAGACCTTCATCGCCGGATTCTCCTCATCGTCGGTCAACCATGCAGAAATAGTTATAATTTCAGAAGGTTGTGGGTAATTGTGATAGACATTTTCAATGATAGGCGAAATGGGATTCAAATCCAATTGGGTTTTAATGGAATTCACCCGTGCGGTGATGTAAGGTTTTATCCCATATTTTACATGGGCTCCCAAAGCTTCGGTATAGGAACGGTTAAAATCGTTAAAGTCCCAGCCATAATCCAACGTACGGTAAACATCGTTTTCGGCCGAGGTATTAATTTTTGATTTGATGCCATCAATCTCAGCAAAATAAGGAGTTGGGTTGGCGTATCTGGTAACCAATTCATTCATAAAAAATGAAAACCTATCGCGATATACCTGATTCGACAATGTTTTTGAAGTCAGGGGGCGGTCCTCCCAATCGGCCCACCAACTATAGATATTCCGGGTACCCCAGTCGATGCCGAACCAGTCGATGCCAAAAGTATTATCCACATCGTAGGGCAAAAACTCAAATTTGCCGGTGTAGGGGTTGTTGTATAGGTAAAAATTGTTCTTATTGAAAGAATAGGCATCCCAATGTCCGGTGAATATTTCAACCGCCAAATACCTCAGGAAGCCATTTATATTGAAAATGGGTTCAATATTTTGGGGCAAGGTTGAAGAGGTGGAGTTATTCAGCGTCTTTATAAAATTGATTAAGTCAGAATAATCATCTTTATCAACATTGGTATGAAGTTCATAACCATTGTTTTTGTAATCATTTTCATTCGTCCCCAGATAACTGAGGTTGGCCGGATACAGGCACTTATAAAGGTTCCCGAATTTATTGTCAAACCGACTTTCAACAAATTCCTCATCCACGTGCTCCACGTTAATGTATAGCCCATAATACTGGTTGTTGATGTACACATCTACATGGTTGCTGCGCGAACCCGGGACCTGCATTTTTGCAAAAAGGCTCCAGGCCAGATGTGCCCGGATGATGGAAGGATCGTTATGCTCCCCGTTCAGGTTCATTTTTTCAATGCCATGAAATTTACGCCCGCTTTCAAAGGAATTGAAAGATACTTTAAAAGACTTTTTTGCAGAAAACCTGGACGTATTTCCACGCAAACGGAATCCAACATCCGCAATTGAATCAACCTCACCGACAGCACTAAAAACAAAAAGCGCATGAAATTCCACATCGGAGTCAACATGATCATAAATCCATTGTAAGCTATCGGCATCTATGGTAATATCCACCCGAGGTATCACATCGGTACGGAAAATATGATCATCGGCTGGGAAAAAAGGCTGCGATGCTCCGCGAAAGAAAGATAAAAACAGAAGGAAAGATAAAAAAAATGATGCTTTCATACGTTTACTATTATCCGAATAAATTGTGAAAAAGACCTGTCAGTTTTCAAAAAAACTGACAAGCCTTTCATTAAAACTCCTGGATTCAATTATTGTTTTATAAAGCGGGCGGTGCTTATGGCCCCGTCTTTGTCTCTGGCTACCATCAGGTAGATGCCATTTTCCAGCGATTCTACAGTAATAAAACCGGCATCAGGCGATGTTTCATACTTCACCTGCTGTCCGTAAAGATTGAATACCGAAACGGTTTCAATGTCATGGGCAGTTTCGAAATACAACTGACTGTTGACCGGATTTGGGAAAACAATCAATTTACCAGGCTGCGAAGCTGAAAAGAACTCATCAACAGCATCAATAACAGGAACCTCGAAAGGTTTGGTTGTATATAAACGGTACTCGCCCGGAGCTAAAGTGAGAGCTGCCTGGGTATCGGTAACATCCATTGATTCCCCGGAATAGAATTCGTACCAGGTTCCGGTCTGTTGAAAATCAGGGTTGATGCTCTTTTCAACCACATCAAAATTGCCAAGCACCACTACATCCATGTCGTCATGATTCAAATGGATGGATTTTACAGAGGCAGAAACATTCAAGGTATAATCTACGGTTTCAAAGGCTACCTCCCCGGTTCTCAATTTGGCTAAAGCGGCATAAACATTATATATCCTACGTCGGCCTGAAACATCATAATAGTCCCATTTGATAGGTTTTTCGCCTACCCGGCCATTGAATTCGATGGAAACATCGTAACCCAACTCGCCAAACTGCCAAATCATTTTTGGCCCGGGAATGGTTAAAAAGAAATTGGCGGCCAATTCTATGCGCTTGAGAGCTGTAGCCAACATTTTTATTGAATAATCACCGCTTGCATTTCCATATTGCAAATTTTTATACACCAACCGCTCCTCGTCATGACTTTCCATATATCCTACCACATGAGGATCGTTCCAGCCACGTTTTTTGTACGATATCCATGAAAAATCGGATTTTGAACTCTCATTCCAACCCATTGTGGCTTCATTATAACTGCCATTCATGTTCCCCCACAATAGGATGCCATAATTGGCCAACTCCTTTTCTTCGGTATTATCCGAAAGGTGTTCGAAAATTACATAGGCATTGGGGTTTAGTTCTTTAATTTTACTGGTCATCCGTTTTAAAATAGCAATACGGGAGGCGTCGTAGGCGCTTCCCCAATCGGATGGTCCCCAAATAGTGTTTGAAAATCCTTTGGTAAAGTCGAAACGGAAACCATCTACTTTGTATTGAGTCATCCAGAAAGAGTTGACACTATCAACCAGAGCTTTTGTATCAGCACTTTCGTGGTTAAAATCGTATCCCCATTGGGCGCTCGGGTTTTGGAAATTGCTCGTTACATTGTACCATGGATTATCAACAGATGGCTTGCCATTCTCAAAATACATCCGAACCAGCGGGCTTTGTCCATACGAATGGTTCAATACCATATCAATCACAACAGCCATTCCACGTTTGTGGCACTCGTCCACCAGTTTTTTCAACTCCTCTTTCGGCCCGTAATATTTATCGGGGGCAAAATAGAACGACGGGTTGTAACCCCAACTGGAATTGCCTTCAAACTCATTAACCGGCATCAGTTCCAATACATTAACGCCTAACCTTTGGAGATAATCCAGCGTATCGGCAATGGTTTTATAGGTATGGGTTGCTACAAAATCGCGGATGTGCATTTCATAAACAACCATATCGGTAACTGCGGGAGGAGTAAAACTTTCCACCTGCCAATCATAAGCCGTTTGCTGGGTTTGAAAAACCGACGCGGGTTCGGTAGTTTTTCCGGTAGGGTATTCTTTCAAATTGGGATAAGTGGTTTCCGGAATATATTTATCGTTCCATGGATCCAAAACCTTTTCGGTGTAAGGGTCGGCAACATTTATAGAACCGTCGATAAAATATTGATACGCATATTCAAAACCCGGAGTCAGGTTATGAAGGGTCAACCAGAAATGGCTGCCATCGGAGGTTTTGTTCATCATCCAGGTGGTAGCAGTAACTTGCTCGGGAGCCGGGTTGCTCACCGAAGTTGATAAGGTGTTGGAGATGTCCCAATCGTTAAAATCGCCAATCAGATAGATGTATTCTTTTTTAGGTGCATGCAGTACCACAGTAACGGTTTCGTCATCAATGTAATTGATTCCCTTTTTTACACCAGCAGGCAATTCAGCAACAGTAACTTCTTCGCGTACATAATAATATACAGAATCGAACACGCTGGAGGCCGAATTCTTAGCTTCGGCTTTTAACCAGTGCTTGCCATCTGCCTGCGCGGTCCAATTCATGGCCAGCTCTGATTGATTGGTAGCTGCAATCCGGGTATTGTCGTAATAAAGAATCAAACTGTCGGCAAAGTTCGAAGCTGCTTTTATTTCAAAAGTTTCATCAGCCGGGATCAATAGATTGGTTCCCGGGTTGATGATGGTCACACTTAAAACAGGTTCATACACGGCAACAAATAAATCCGCGGTTTGCGAGTTCCCCTCTGCGTTTCTGAAAACAAAACACATCTCGGTTACCTTTTCACCTTCGGCAACACTATAAAAAGCCTTTATCGATGGGGTAATTTCCAATTGATAGACATCGGTAGCTATGCGGGTAAGTTTGGGCTGGGTAGTGTTTACTCCCCAGGAGCCAATCACATGTTTCCACTGCCCAACACCTTCAATGGTAACACCGGTATGGGTATAAACATCTCCTGTATAACCTTCGAGTGCAGTCCCTGCAGCATTAAATGTTACAGTAACCGGGTTTTCAGGAACTGGAAAGGAAGGATCGGTAGTAATGACCTGGGCAAAAAGGTTGCTAATCATTAAAATTAAGGAAAGTAGTAAAAGCTGTTTCATAATGAAGTTTTTTATTAGTGTTTTGAAGATGCGCCGGTTTCTCTTTTCGATGCTTGAAATGATAAATCCGCATTATCAGTCAATTATTTGTAAAGTTAATGATAATCGGATACATCGTCATTTTACTTTAATCCAATAGGGGTAGAAAACGTTCCCGCAATCGGTTGAATATGTTGGAAAGCATGTTATTTTATATTAATAATTTTTGACATGCATTAATCCTATCCTTTAAATAGTCGCTCCTTAACAAAGTTTTAAACATCAGGATATTAACAATATACGGTTGATAAAATGGGTTTTGGAATTGTCCTTTTTTGCAGGAAAAACACTATATTCAGATCAAAACCTTGCAAAAAATGA
>Ga0209319_1000510_pt1 | contig 48741 bp, 54 predicted proteins | sample RifGroE2_FD_184000 | JGI IMG/M metagenome (GOLD analysis project Ga0209319, IMG submission 184000) | Groundwater microbial communities from Rifle, Colorado - Groundwater E2 (SPAdes) (version 2) | ecosystem: Environmental > Aquatic > Deep subsurface > Groundwater | place: Rifle, Colorado, United...
TTAAACAAAAAACTATGGCCAAAATGACAAAAGCTCAAATTGTCTCATCTATGTCAGATAAGACAGCTTTAACAAAAAAACAGGTTGATACCTTTTTTGATGCCTTGACTGACATGGCATACAAAGAAGTGAAAAAGAACGGTGAATTCGTTCTTCCTGGGTTCGGTAAAATGGTTAAAGCAAAAAGAGCTGCTCGCATGGGTGTCAACCCTGCTACTGGTGCAAAAATCAAAATTGCTGCCAAGACTGTTGTTAAATTCCGTTTAGCAAAAGCGGCAAAAGACGCAGTACTTTAAACTTCAACTTCAAAATATAAAAATTCCGCCTTAGGGCGGAATTTTTTGTTTAAAACAAAAAATTATAAGGCTAATGCTAGAGAGAAAAGTTTAAGGGACAGCCTAGACTATTGACAATATCTGATTTTTGTATCATTATGATAGATAAAATTTGCTGGTCATTTCAATGTTATCTCATTTATGAGGAGGTTAATGTGGCAAAGACAGTACACAAAATCAGGACTAAGGTCGGTGTAAGATTGTTTGGCCAAATGGTGAAAAGTGCAAAGACACTTGGTCGCTTACCTGAGGCAGGTGACGTCATCATTTTGGAGAAAAAAAATTGCATCATCGGTCCCATTAAAAAGGGGGCACGGCCAATTAAAGGAAAGCCTGCCGAAATCCCTTTTAAGGTCGGGCAGAATACGGTCTTGGTCAAGCAGATGCTTGGAGCTCCTTTTGCCGTTCGCAGCATCGAAGACGTCACTAGGAGCGGCGACCACGGCGAGTACTGCATAATGGAAGTTTCATTTTTGAAGAAAGACGGAAGTTGCGAAATGGACATATTTACATTCTCAACTGAAGTCATCTCTTCAGAAAGGCACAAAATTATTCCTGGTTGTAGTTTGGTTGCAACCATGAACATGCAACCGGTGTGGCTGATTCCGTCAGCAACAGAGAGCTAGCCCCAGCTCTCTTTTTTTATTGTAAAAATCTTACCGAAGGTATAAAGTTATTTTATGAGGACAAAGAGATTGCAATCAAATAGAGGGGAGTCAAGAATCGATGAAACCCTGGATCTGCATGGCTATTACCAGATTGATGCGACCGCGGCATTATTAGAGTTTTTGGAAGAAGCGAAAGAAAACGATTACAGGCTGGTTAAGATCATCACTGGCAAGGGCATTCATTCCATTAATCAGCAGGCAGTAATCAAGGATTTGGTTGAAGATATTTTGCGGCATCGAGATTATGAATACAGCGAAGCCAAGATAAATCAGGGTGGGAGCGGGGCTTTACTAGTGAAAATAAAAAGTTGATTTAATCTTATTTTAATATTTTAAAATTAATATATTTAAATAAATTAACTCATTAATTCACCATCTATATGAAAAAATATTTTCTAGCTCTAAGTTTATTGCTTTTTGTTTTTGCCTTGCCGGCCCCTAGTCAGGCGGCTAGTTTGGCGAATCGACTTTCCGGACGAATTCTTCTGCAGGTGCAAGCCCATGGAGAGGCTTGGTATGTAAATCCATTGAATTTGCAAAGATATTTCATGGGTCGCCCGGCAGATGCTTTCAATCTGATGCGCAGTTTCGGCTTGGGCATTTCCAATCGTGATTTTAATTCATTTAAAGGTGTGGCGCCGAGAAGATTGTCGGGTCGGATCTTGTTGAAGGTAGAGGATTTGGGCAAGGCGTATTATGTCAATCCAGTAGATTTGAGGATGCATTACCTAGGCCGACCGGATGACGCTTTTAGAATAATGCGTTCTTTGGGTCTTGGCATAACTACGAGCGATATCAGTCAGATTCCTATTTCCGGAGCATCTGTAATCCCTCCGGGAGATGTGATGAATATAATCGTGACTAGCCCCACCCAAGGACAAAATGTAGGCCTGCCTTTGATCGTGCAAGGCAGAGCAAGAGTGTTTGAAAATACAGTGAACATGAGAATAAAAGATGCCAACGGCAGGATCCTGATTGAGGATGTGGCAACGGCAGATAGCCCAGACATCGGCCAATATGGACAGTTTGAAAAGGCATTATATTTTTCAGCGCCATCAATCAACCGAGGGACTTTGGAAGTCTACACTATTTCTGCCAGAGATGGATCAGAGATAGAAAAAGTAATCATCTCAATTAATTTTATTACGGTTGATGCCATTACAGTTAAAGCTTTTTTTAGCAATAATCAAAAAGATCCCCAATCATTGAGTTGCGGGACAACTTATAGTGTCAATCGACGAGTACCCAGGACTGCCGCCACCGGCCAGGCTGCTTTGGAGCAATTGTTGGCTGGCACGACAGTGACCGAGCAAAGACAGGGATTCTTCACAAACATCAATTCCGGCACGACCCTCCGCAGCTTGACTATTGTTGATGGCGTTGCACGTGCCGATTTCAACGAAATGCTTGGTTTTCAGGTTGGCGGTTCTTGCCGCGTGGCTGCAATTCGCTCACAAATCGAATCAACACTAAAACAATTTTCGACTGTGCAAAGTGTGGTAATTTCGATTAATGGGCAGAGTTCGGAAATTTTACAGCCATAGCTCAAATAAATAAAAATGGAATACGTACATGGAGTGCATTACTTTTTATTAACAATTGACAAAATTTTTAATTGAATTAAGATAGAGTTGCTGTTTGATTATTTTGTGGAGGAGGTTGGGGATGAACAAGATCATTTTAATTGTAGCAGTTATGGTGGGTTCTTTTATTTTTTCCCCTGCTGAGTCAAGGGACTACTTTGGTCCCGACCTTGATGATGTCATGGACGGGGAAACACTTAAGCTGGAGATAGATGAAAAGATCCCGCCCACTTCCCAGGTTAGGTTTTACTACTACCTTAAGGGAAGTTCCGGTGAAAAAGTTGAAATAAAGATCTTTTCTTACCGGGTAGTAGATGAGTATATTTACCTTCGGTTGGAAAAGCTTCCACCCAAGGGAGCTCATTCTCATCTGGAGATATCTCGGTAGCCTTTTACCGTTTGCTTCTTGCAAACGGTTTTTTTATATCAAAAAAGAGACGCTGATTTATTACGTCTCTTTTTTGAATAGTTTAAATGATTTTTGCTAGATACTGTCCGGTCAGACTGTTCTTATTTTTTGCTATTTCTTTTGGCGTGCCTTGACCGATCAGATAGCCGCCTTTGTCGCCGCCTTCAGGGCCGAGGTCGATGATGTGATCGACTGATTTGATTACGTCCAGGTTGTGTTCAATTATCAAAACCGTATTATTCTTATCTACCAGACGATTCAAGACTTGCAGTAAGCATTTGATATCGTCGAAATGCAGACCGGTTGTCGGTTCGTCCAAGATGTACAAAGTCTTGCCGGTCGCACGACGTGACAACTCACTGGCCAATTTGATACGTTGGGCTTCACCGCCGGAAAGAGTAGTAGCGGATTGACCTAATTTTACATAGCCCAAACCGACATCAAATAAAGTTACCAATTTCTGGCTTATCGCCGGAATATTTTTGAAGAAATGCATCGCTTCTTCAACGGTCATGTTCAAAACGTCAGAGATATTTTTTTCTCGATAGTGGACTTCAAGCGCCTCTTTGTTATAGCGTTTGCCATGGCAGACTTCGCATTCAACATAAACATCCGGCAAGAATTGCATCTCGATTTTTACCATGCCGTCACCGGAGCAGGCTTCACAACGGCCGCCTACTACATTGAAAGAGAATCGTCCTGCCTTGTAGCCGCGGATTTTTGCTTCCGGCATAGAAACGAATAACTCACGAATTGGGGTGAAGACGCCGGTATAGGTAGCAGGATTAGAGCGAGGAGTACGGCCGATCGGTGACTGATCGATATTGATTACCTTATCGATGTGGCCAAGGCCTTCAATCCGTTCATGCTTTCCTGGAGTATCTTTGGCACGATAAAATTTCTGATTTAAAGCCTTGGCCAGGATGTCAGTCATCAGGGTAGATTTGCCGGAGCCGGAAACGCCGGTAATAGCAACCAGTTTGCCCAAGGGCAATTCGACATCGATATTTTTTAAGTTATGTTCTGTTGCGCCGATTATTTTAATCGACAAGCCATTGCCGGGACGATATTTGGCCGGTACGGGAATGAATTTTTTGCCGGATAGATATTCGCCAGTAAGTGATTTGCTTTTCTTGACTTGGGTCGGTGTGCCTTGGGCAACTACCTTGCCGCCATGTTCGCCGGCTCCAGGTCCGACATCAATCAGCCAATCGGCAGCGAGCATAGTTGCCTCATCATGTTCAATGACAATGACGGTATTGCCAAGATCGCGCAGTTCTTTTAAGGTCTCAATTAGTTTATCATTATCTCGTTGGTGTAAGCCGATTGATGGTTCGTCTAAGATGTAAAGCACACCCACCAAGGCAGAGCCGATCTGGGTTGCTAAGCGGATGCGTTGTGCTTCACCACCGGAGAGGGTATTGGCGCCGCGATCCAAAGTCAAATAGTCCAAGCCGACATTAGATAAGAATTCTAAGCGAGTACGGATTTCTTTAAGGATCTGTTTGCCGATTTTCTTTTCTCGTTCATTTAATAATTTTCCGATTTCTAACTGACGGAAAAACAATTTTGATTGATCGATTGATTTGGTGGTAACATCCTGGATGGAGAGGTCGGTAATGGTTACGGCCAGTATTTCTGGTTTAAGGCGCTTGCCATTGCAAGTCGGACAGATCAAAACCCGCATGTAAGCTTCGATCTCTTTACGTACATAATCTGATTCGGTTTGTTTGAAACGTCTTTCAAGGTTTGGAATCACTCCCTCGAACTCAGTTGTTAACTCTCCCGAAAAACGATCGCTTTCATATTCTACATTATAGTTCTTGTCGCCAGAACCATAAAGAACTATGTCTAATTGTTTTTTGGATAAGTCTTTGACAACAGTATTCAAGTCGAAACCATTTTTTTCCGCCACGGTGCCAAGAATACGCAACAGCCAGGTCTGCCCGATGGTAGTGCCATGAGACCAAGGTTTGATGGCTCCCTGGGCAATGGTCAGGTTTTTATTTAAAATCAGTTCTGGATCTATTTCCAATTTGGTTCCCAGGCCGGAACAGTCAGGACAGGCTCCGTGCGGTGAATTGAAAGAAAAATTTCTAGGTTCAAGCTCCGGAATGCTGATATTACAATTGGGGCAGGCAAATAATTGAGAAAAAGCATTTCGTTTTTCACCTTCTGCTTCTGTTACGTCAATTACTCCGCTGCCAAAATCTAAGCCTTTTTCTACGCTTTCTGTTAATCGAGCTAAATCAGTTTTATTTCCAGCGATAGAAAGACGGTCGATGATTATTTCTACAGTATGTTTTTTCTGCTTATCGACTGTCATATCTTCTGCCTCATCCAAGGAGTACATTTTGTTATCGAACATCACCCGGCTGTAACCTGCTTTAGCGATATTGATTAAAATATTTTTGTGTTCGCCTTTCTTGTCTCGGATAATCGGCGCAAGGATTATAATGTCTTTGTCTGCATAATCTTTCAAGATGCGATGGACGATTTCGTCAACGGTGTAGGGCTTAACCTTTTGGCCGCAATTCGGACAATGCGGTATGCCGATGCGAGCGTAAAGCAGTCTGAGATAATCATAAATTTCTGTTACTGTGCCAACGGTGGAGCGAGGATTATGGGAAGCGGTTTTTTGATCGATAGAGATGGCTGGCGAAAGTCCTTCAATCGAATCAACATCCGGCTTGTCCATTAAGCCGATAAACTGTCTGGCATAGGCAGACAATGATTCGACATAGCGGCGCTGGCCTTCTGCATAGATAGTATCAAAAGCCAAGCTAGATTTGCCGGAACCGGAAAGGCCGGTGATAACCACGAATTTATCCCGAGGGATTTTAACATCAATATTCTTTAGATTGTGGACCCTGGCTCCTTTGATGTTGATGAAGTTTTGTGCCATATGATGAAATTAAAAATGCAAAATGCAAGATTAAAAAATAAATTAAATTAGGTAAATTAGGTTAATTATTTGTTTATTTAACGATGGTTATTATACATAACATTTTCAGTCTTGGCAAGGGTAGTGGTTAAAATTTTTTGATTTTTTTATTCCAGTATTTCCAAGAGTTTGATAATCCTATATACTTAATAAGTAATTAATAATAAATATATTTCAAATATGAACAACGTCTTTAAAAAATTCACCTGGAAAATCGGCGGAGAAGCCGGCTTTGGTATCAAATCGGCCGGGCTATCTTTTGCGAAAGCCCTGATGCGTTCCGGCTATGAAACATTCGATTATGTAGAATACCCATCCTTGATCCGCGGTAGTCACAATACATATCAAGTGACAGTTTCCGACAAACCGGTTCATAGCACAGAAAATCGGATCGATATTCTAGTCGCTTTGAATAAAGAGACAATCGATAAACACTTGAATGAGCTGTCGCCGGGAGCAGCCGTCATTTATGATGGCGGCGAGATAAAATTATCTCCTATCAAATATAGGGAGAAAAATATCCATTTGATCTCTGTGCCTTTCAAAAAGATCACCGAACAGACAGGTGGGGGAGAGATAATGCGCAATACCGTTGCCATGGGGGCGACCATTGCCTTGATCGATTTGCCTTTGAGCGTTTTGGAAAATATCATCAAAGAACTTTTTAGCCGCAAGCCGGATGTGATCGCAAGCAATCTGAAGGCGATTGAACTTGGCTATAAGTTTGTCAAAGAAAATTATAAAGCCCTGAATTTTAAAATCAAATTAGAGGTATTGAAGAAAGATCAGCGTCTGTTGATTTCCGGCAACGAGGCGATGGGCATGGGTGCCTTGGCAGGCGGGCTAAACTTTTTTACCGCCTATCCGATGACTCCTTCCACTACAGTAATGCAATATTTGGCAGCACACGGGGTTGAGACCGGTTTGATTGTGAAGCATGCCGAAGATGAGATATCTGTAATTAACATGGCGCTAGGTGCCGCCCATGTCGGAGCAAGGGCTATGTGCGCGACCTCTGGAGGCGGTTTTGCCTTGATGGGTGAGGCGGTAGGTTTGGCTTGCGTCAGTGAGACCCCCTTGGTCATTATCAACGTCCAGCGGCCTGGTCCGGCCACAGGAATGCCTACCTGGACTGATCAGGGAGACTTGAGATTTGTCTTACATTCAGCGCAGGGTGAGGGTGAACGAATCGTTTTGGCGCCTGGCGATATCAACGAATGTTTTTATCAGACAGCCGAGGCATTGAATATTGCCGAAAAATATCAGCTGCCGGTCATTGTGTTATCTGATAAATTTTTAGGCGAGGGAACCGGTACAGTAGAGAGATTTGATGAAAATAAAGTGACGATAAATCGCGGCAAGCTATTGGCAGAAAACAAGATTCCTAATAATTATAAACGCTACAAGCTGGCAACAGATGGTGTTTCGGCACGAACTTTACCAGGCATGAAGAACGGATTATTTTTGGCCGACAGTTATGAGCATGATGAATATGGCTATTCCAGCGAGAAAGTGAAGGATAGGCTGGAACAGGTGCACAAGCGTGCACAAAAGTTGGTTACAGCTGCAGCAGAATTGAACGGCGCCAATCTTTATGGCCCGGCTAATGCCAAGATAACTTTGGTGGCCTGGGGCTCGGTCAAGGGTCCGGTGCTTGATGCCTTGGATCTGTTGCCGGAAAAAATCAAGAATAATTTTAATCTGCTGCACTTGAATGTCATCTGGCCTTTCCCTGCAAAGCAGGTAGGCGCCATCTTAGGTAAGGCCGGATTATTGGCAAAACAAAAAAAGATCGTATTGGTAGAAAATAATTATCTCGGTCAGCTAGGCTTATTAATCCGACAAGAAACTGGTATCGAGATTAAAGATCGGATATTGAGATATGACGGCCGACCATTTTTCCCAGAAGAGTTGGTGGAGGAGTTTAAGAAGATTAAATAAATTTACACTTTTGTCATCTCGACGAGTCAGCAGACGAGGAGAGATCTCGGAAAAATCACGGAACAGCAATAATAAATTTAATAAGTTTAAAAGAAATAAGTTTTATATTTAGTGACTTTAAATTATTATTTAATAAAAAATTAGTATTACCTCTACCAGAGATCTCTCACCCCTGAAGGGGATTCGAGATGACAGAGGGGAAAAATTAAAATTTAAGATTAATTTCTAAATTCTAAATTCAAAATTAAAAATTTTTATACAACATTATGTCAATTGAACAATACAATACGGCTTGCCCGCCAACTTGGTGTCCGGGGTGCGGCAACTTCAGTATTTGGAATGAATTGAAGCGGGCCTTGGATGAGCTAAAAATTCCACCACACAAGACTTTGATCGTCTATGGTATCGGCTGTTCTGGAAATATGTACAACACGATCAAGACCTACGGCTGGCATTCCTTACATGGTCGGGCCGTGCCGACGGCAATCGGGGCCAAGCTGGCGAACAAAGATTTGACCGTGATAGTTGTAGCAGGCGATGGCGATGGCTTGGGCGAGGGCATGGGTCATTTTGTTCATGCCTTGCGCGGTAATGCGAATGTGACTTACCTGATCCATGAAAATAAAGTCTATGGCCTGACTACCGGCCAATCTGCACCGACCTCTGAAAAAGGCTTTGTGTCCAAATCTACGCCGGAAGGTTTGATTGAGATCCCGACCAATCCGGTTTCCTTGGCGATGACGGTTGGCGGCAGTTTTGTTGCTCGCGGTTATGTCGGGAAACCTCAGCAATTGAAAGAGCTGATCAAGCAGGGTATTTTGCATAAGGGCTTCTCTTTTGTCGACATCCTACAACCTTGCGTGACTTTTAATAAAATAAACACCTATCAATATTACGCAGACAAGGTGTATGATCTGCAGGCAGAGAATCACCCGGTCGACAATTTCGATCAGGCTTTTGTCAAAGCGCGAGAATGGGGACCAAAAATTCCATTGGGTCTTTTTTACCAAAACAACCGTGAAAGTTATGATGATGAATTGGTACAGGAAAAGGGCAAGTCAATAATCAGTCGACCGATGGTCAAAAGAAAACTAGATCAATTAATTAAAGAATTTATTTAAATTAAAAATATGACATTAGAAAATTTAGCCAAAGCATTTACCGGGGAAAGCCAGGCCAGAAACCGCTATACGATGTATGCCAAGGTCGCAAAAAAAGAAGGCTTTGAACAGATAGCCGCTATTTTTCTGGAAACTGCAGAACAGGAAAGGGAGCATGCAAGCATCTTGTTTAAAATGATTCAGGAATTAAAAACAGACGGAGAAGAATTATCAATCGAAGCCGGAGTGCCAACGGTGTATGGAACAACTGCCGAAAATTTAGCCGCGGCCATCGCCGGTGAGCATTATGAGACTAGCAGCATGTACCCGGAATTTGCCAAAATCGCAGAAAGCGAAGGACTGGCTCAAATCGCTGGGAAATTAAGAATGATTGCTAAGGCCGAAGAGCACCATGAGGAGCGTTATCAAAAATTATTGAAAGAAGTTGAGGCGAACACTGTTTTCCAAAAAGAGGAAGACACTTGGTGGTACTGCCGAGAATGCGGCTATATGCATTTTGGCAAACGTCCCCCAGAAAAGTGCCCGGCCTGTGACCATCCCCAAGCTTATTACCAAATTAAGTCCGAAAATTATTAATTAAATTTAATATAACAATATGACTGAAGGAGATATTTACAAATGTAATATTTGTGGTAATATAGTAAAAGTTGTTAATTCAGGCGGCGGAGATTTGTATTGTTGCGGCCAGCCAATGGAAGTTTCACAAGAATAAAAATATCGTAAAAATTTAACAACACACAAGGCGAAAGCCTTGTGTTTAGTTAAAAGTTTCAAGTGTTAATAGTTGTCACGGAGGGATGTCTGAGTGGTTGAAGGAGACAGTCTTGAAAACTGTTGAGCCTTTACGGGTTCCGTGGGTTCGAATCCCACTCCCTCCGCAAATAAAATAAGGCCTTAGGCCTTATTTTTGTTTGTGGAGGGAGTTGAAATGAAAAGTCACCATTCGGCGTGGGGATTCCGCACCTTCGAACCCACTCTTACTCAGAATATAAAAAGTTAGTTATTGACAATAATATTAAAAAATTATAGTATTTTAAATCGGCTCATTTAAAAAAGCATCACCCTGCAGAGAGCAGGCATTAATATTAGGAGGTGTGGCTGTGAGTCATGCTATGTTGAGGCAGCAGATTTTTGAAAGTCAGTTAGCCCTGGATTTCCCTGAAATATTGGAGATTGTGCAGAGAGCAAAATCACCAAACCAGGCATTGAAATGGGCGAAAAGAGAAGGGTTCGACTCACAAAAGTTGACTCTTTGTCGACTTTTGGCAAAGGCCGTTAAAACGGCCAAGAATCTTGGAGTGAATCAAGTAATTGTTTTTCAAAAAATTACCAAAATGGAGAATATCATGAATAGTTCTGCAGTGGTTAGTCAAACAGTTAAAACGGGTGATTCAATCCCAAGCTGTCTCGAGATGCCTGTCTACATCCGCAGGAAAGAAGTCCGAACCGTTTTAAATAGTAAGAGTGAGTACTTCGGCTTGCCTGAAGAGGAATACGGACCCATGGTTATCGCTCAATGGTTGGATACTTATGATCAGCTGGGTATAAAAGCTGACTTCACCGACATTGTTTCAGGAATCAAAAAGATTGATAACTTTGTCCCGATTTTGATTCCGGCCAATCTGACTGATCAGGAATTTTTTGAGGGCCTTAGAAAACTTCTAAATTCGCATGGGGGGTTGTGTCAAATATGGACAAAAACTGGCAACCCAGCTTATCTGGACAGTTTTCAAGGAAGGGTTCGTCCGCAAAACAAAACGCATGTTGTTTGGACAGCTGCCAACGAGACTGAATTCATCGATCCTGGAAACAGACTGACGGGTACCGATGTGCATGACAACGCCGTTGATATGACCTATTTGTCAGATGTTATCAATGGTGCTCTTAACAACGGCTGCATTCTCGGCGAGGGAATGGCATTTTTCTCGTGGTTGTTCACACAAAGAGTTTCATGGATTAATTTTTACCCCATGTTGTTTTGTGTAGACACTCACACCTCAACCGGCAGAATACCTATAATTAATGTCGGAAGGGGGAAAAATTTCAACATCATGTTTTCTCCTGAAAATGTCATGGCAGATGAAATGTCTTCTGAGTACAATGATTTGCCGGGAACAATCATGAGCGTTTATCAGTTGAAAAAGTGATCTAAGATTATTTACAGGATGTCTATTTGGCATCCTTTTTTTATTGAACGGGATGAGGCCTGCTCGACTGTCGTCAGGAGTTTATGCCAACTTTTTAGTCGTCATTTATTAATTTAGTCTGACTTTCATTTTTGTAATTTTGATGTATAATTAGGTTAAATAGAGTTAATTAAACTGAAACCAGCCCTCCATTTTAAATAACAAAAATATGACAAACGAATTCCAAGAAAAAGTTAAAAAGTTCATGGATGAAAATAACATGAATAATCCTATCGAAAATAGAATGCTTGATTTGGTTGATGAAATTGGTGAAATTTCTAAAGAAATAAACAAGATGTCAGCGTATGGAACAAAGAAGCCTGAATTTAGAGAAGAAATAATTATTGAGCTTGGCGACGTCTTTTATTCTTTGATTACCGTGGCAAATTATTACGATGTTGATTTGTTAAAAACGCTAAATATGGCTGTTGAAAAATATGAAAAAAGAATAAAAAAAGGAGGGCATGCGGGATCGGAAAACGATTAAAAGACAGTTGGTTTTAATATTAATTAAACTTATGAATAGACAATGTTATATTTGGATAAACATTAGTTTCTGCATTTAAAAACACTCATGAAAAATATTTTAATAACAGGTACGAGTAGGGGGATAGGCAAAGCTCTGGCTCAAAAATTTTTGGCGGAAGGATTTTTTGTTATTGGCACTTCAACGAAAGGTGTTTCAGTTTCCGATATGGCTGATCAAAATTTTGTTATGTTTCAACTAGATCTAACTGACCCCAAAAGTATTAAGAGTTGTGCGGAGAAAGTTATAAAACTTCAAAAACCAATAAACATTTTAATAAATAATGCCGGGGTGGTTTGGGTTGAGAAGAATAATAATGGAGAGAGGGAAATAAATATAGATACTCTAAGAAAGACATTGGAAACAAACTTAATCGGTCCCATAGATTTCACGCTTCAGGTCGTGCCAGTTATAAATTCTGGTGGTCATATTGTTAATTTGTCTTCCAGGCAAGGATCCCTTAATTATGTACATGAAATGAAAAATCCTTCTTATCAAATTTCAAAAGCCGGCGTAAATATGTTCACTAGGGTACTCTCTTTTCAATTGAAAGATAAAATCAGAGTATCTTCTGTTCACCCAGGCGCAGTGCTTACAGACATGGCCGCAGCAGACGCAGATATGAAACCTGAAGAAGCTGCTGAATATATTTACAAATTAGCTATTTCAGAACCAGAAACTGGTCAATTTTGGTTTAAGGGAGAATCTTTTCCTTGGTAATTTAATACCATTTAAATCAGCCGGTACTTAAGCTAAAAAGAACGATTTAAAATCGTTCTTTTTTGCATGGTCATATTTATTTTACTTTTTTGTATTCCAAAATATCCCCAGGCTGGCATTCTAAAACTTTGCAGATAGCTTCCAGGGTTGAAAGGCGGATTGCTTTTGCTTTTTCATTCTTCAAGATAGAAATATTCGCCATGGTGATACCGACTTTGTCGGCCAGTTCGGTGACGCTCATCTTTCTTTTTGCCAGCATCACATCAATGTTGATTACTATAGCCATATTATTAAACGGTTAGATCGTTTTCGGATTTAATGTCGACGGCACTTTGTAAAGTTTTTTCAAACACTGCCGCCGCAGTGGCGATGGTGATAGAAATAAAAGTAGTAATAATACACAGGGCAATAAAACCGGCAGGATCATCGTCTTTTGCATGAAATATCCTTATGTATAATCCTGCCATCACAATTAAGATGCTCATTGCGATTGCGCAATATTTTATTGTCCTCAAGGCTTTTACAGAACTTAATGAGAACACTCTATTTTGCCTGATATATCCGAGTAATTTGAACGCCTGATATAGGGCAATAAAAAATGCGATAGATGCTAGGTAGCTATAAATTATGAACGGATCAGCGTAAATACTGAACAGGTCTAAGTTAACAGCCCTCCCTTCGGTTAAGGGAAACCGGATCATGATGGCCAGCGCCACGATGCCGAGGAGTACAATGACTAGCTGGAGAAATATAGTTGAACTTTTTTTCATAAGCGATTCTTATAAATTATATCCTCATCTTAAACAACTATTTATCGTTTGTCAATATGTATTTATCGTTTTACATCTTTACAAGCATATCTTTTTAGTATATCATATCAGTATATAATGATATGACAAAACCGCTTTGTTGCTCCAATAAAGAACTTACTAAAGAATTCGCAGACTTGGCGAAGTTTTTGCGTATCATCGGTGAGGATAACCGGCTGAGAATTCTCTGTTTGTTGAAAGATGGGGAGTTATGTGTCTGCGAAATCGTGAAGCATTTAAAACTTCCACAAAATCTTGTATCGACCCATCTGAAAGCTTTGAAAACTTTGGGGTTGGTGGAAAGCAGGCAAGAGTGGAAAAATGTTTATTATTCTATTAATAAAAAATCATTCAAAAAATATAATTCACTATTAACTATTTTTTTAAAAAACTATGAGTAATAAAATTGAAAGCATCCAAGTATTGGGTACAGGGTGCACCAATTGTAAAAAGTTTTATGAATTGACAAAGCAAGCAGTCAGTGATCTGAATATGGAAGTTGAGGTTGAATACTCTACAGACATACAAAAGATCATCGAACTGGGAGTGATGTCTAGTCCGGTATTAGCGATTGATAGCAAAGCGGTAATAGTGGGTCAAGTGCCGAGTCTGGAAAGAATCAAAGAAGTATTGAGTAATGGCAACAATGAAACAGCAAAAGAGTCATGTGGCTGTTCTTGTGGCGGTAAGTGTTAATTATGGATATTTTTAAACCGATTCAAATTTTCGCTGATACGGCCACTAGTAATTGGCTGGGCATCACCGATAAATACTGGAACAGTGCAGTCAACTTTTTTATTTATGACTCAATAAAAATCGGCTTGCTTTTGCTTGTCATCAATTATATTATGGCGATTACCCGCTATTATTTTCCAGTGGAAAAAGTACGTGATATTTTGAGTAGTCGCAAATGGTACGGTTTTGATTATGTGCTAGCCGCCGTACTGGGGGTGATTACGCCATTCTGCTCCTGCTCCTCCATCCCTTTGTTCATCGGTTTTGTCAGCGCCGGTATTCCCTTGGGAGTGACCTTTGCTTTTCTGATCGCCTCACCTTTGGTTAATGAAGCCTCGTTATTTATTTTTCCATCAATCTTCGGTTTCAAAATGACTTTTATTTATAATGCACTGGGAATTATTATCAGTGTGCTGGCAGGCATAGTCATCCAAAGATTAAAAATGGATAAAAATGTAAACCCTGCTTTTTTAAAATTTAAAACGCAACATGAGGCGATCAAAGAAAATGGTGGTGAGGCGATCTCATTGCCAAAAAGGATGATGATTTGGTGGAAGGACGGCTTGAGTATTTCTAAGAGCATTTTCCCTTATGTCCTATTGGGCGTAGGGTTGGGCGCTTTGATTCATGGTTTTGTGCCGGAAAGTTTTGTTGAAGCATACTTGGATAATGGTAACTGGTGGACAGTACCATTGGCGACTTTATTGGGTGCGCCTTTGTATGCCAACTCGGTCAGCGTTATTCCGATTGTTGAGGCCATGACTGGCAAAGGCGTGCCGCTTGGTACGGCCTTGGCTTTTATGACGGCCACTGTCACCCTATCTATTCCTGGATTATTGATCTTAAAAAAGGCTATGAATTGGAAGCTGCTATCCGCCTTCATCTTGGTGACAATCATCGGCATTATGATTATCGGTTATTTTTTTAATTATTTTTATTTTTAATGAAAAATATGGACACTTCAAATAATTGCGGTTGTAAATGTGACTGTAAAAAAGCAAGCTTAATAGAAAAGAAGATTTTAACTATTTCATGGCAAAGGCTAATATCGGATGGAAACACTTGTCCGAGGTGTGGCTCAACCGAAGATGAATTAGGCAAGGCCGTGGAACAACTGAAAAAGTTGCTTGCCCCGCAAGGAATAGAAGTTAATTTTGAAAAAAAAGAACTGACATCCGAAGAGTTCATTAATGATCCTATAAAATCGAACCGAATCATAATTAACGGTCGTTTATTAGAGGAATTGGTAAATGCCAAAACTGGGAGCAGCCAATGCTGTGATGTTTGCGGTGATGAGGAGTGCCGGACTGTTGAAATTGGAGATAAAGTACTTGAGACTGTGCCAGCTGAATTGATTGTTAAAGCGGGGTTAGTAGCAGCTGAAAATTTATAAGTAACCCGGAAAAAAGGAAAAACTTAAAGCATATGTGGCTTTGAAAGAAATATTGATTTGTTTGCGTATTAATAAGATATACCTATTTATGATTTTGGAAGAAGAATGTATCAAATTCACTGACGAAGCGCTTGTTGGCATGTCTCTTGCCGATCCTGATTATTATGCCTGCTTGGTCAACCGTTATACCGAGGCCTTGCGGCGTTATGTGGTTAGACTTGGCAGTAACTCGTCCGATGCCGATGACATTTTGCAGGAAGTTTTTTTAAAAGCCTATCTTCATTTGAATGATTTTGATAAAAAATTGAAATTCTCGAGCTGGATCTATAGAATCGCTCATAACCAGGCGATCAGTACGTTTAGAAAAATAAACATTCGTCCATCAATCGAATTGACCGATCTTGAGCCATGGCAGGAATTACTTTTGGATAGCTGCCCTGGCGTGCAAATGGACCAAAACATTCTGAAAGAAAAAACTAGTGCGGTGTTAGATGGGCTAGATCCGAAATATCGAGAAATTTTAGTCTTAAAATATTTTGAAGAAAAAGACTATAATGAGATGTCAGATATTTTAAAAAAGCCGATGGGGACAATCGCTACGCTGGTAAACAGAGCGAAAAAACAATTCTTAAAATTAGCCGAAGGTCAAAAATTAAACTAACGATATGAGTAAAATCAGTGATAAAATATTGAATAAAATCAAAGAAGAAAATATCAAGCCGACGCCGAAGTGGCATTTTGATTTGCGTGATAGTGGTATGTGGTTAGTTTTCGGCTTATTGTTTGCATTGGTAGTGATCGCCATGGGATTACTGATGTTTTTTTGGTCAGATGGCCCTTGGCTGCATGGTAGATTCGGTATGCGTTTGTTTGGCGGCACGCCTCTATTCCTGATCATTATATTTGCCCTGGGCGCATCATTGGCCTTGCTTGATTTTAAAAATATCGGACGGGGGTATCGTTATTCCATTAAAGCGGTAATTCTTGCCTTGATAATTGTAGCGATTATTGCCGGTTGGTTGTTTAATTATCTGGGCTTGAGCCAGGGATTGGATAGATCAATCAGCGGAGCACCTTTCTATCAGGATCGTGGGCGATATATGATGCAGGTTTGGCAAAATCCGAATAATGGTTTGCTTGCCGGACAGATTCTGGAGATGAATAATCGAGAGAGATTTAATTTGCAGGATTTTGAGGGAAAAAAATGGATGATTGATGCATCAAAAGCACGTTGGAGGCACAATCTAGTGCCTGAAAAAGGTCTGCAGATAAAGCTGATCGGGAAGGCTGAAGGCGATGATTTTAAGGCAGAGGAAATTCGGCCGTGGCAAAGTTCCCGAGGCTGCACAATGGGAAGTTCACAAGAGTTTTGTGGCATGAGAAGATAAATGAAAGAAAAATATATAAGTCTGCGTAATAAAAGTGAAAGACTTAACTTTCACTTTTATTTACTAAAGAATGAATATGAAAAAATCTATTCTTTTGGCAGGCCTAGGGGTCGGCATCATGGCTGTTTCGGCCGTTTCGGTAGCCTATGCAGCTACTGGTAATTATGAATCTTGGAAGGCGACAGCGGGTAGCGGTCGAGCAACCAGCGTAATCACCGAAAAAAACTTTGATCAATTTACCCAGATGCACCAGCTGATGGCTGACGGCAAATATGCAGAAGCACAAAAACTTCGCACTGAATTGGGTATGGGTCAGGGCAAGGGTAGAGGCGGTTTTGGAATGAAAAACGGCGGAGTAAGGAATTTTGTAGACGCGAATAACAATGGTGTTTGTGATCATAGAGAGTAGTTAACGAAATAAGGCACAAACAAGAAATAAAAAGCAGCAGTAAAATGCTGCTTTTTGTTTCTTCTAGAAAAACCGATGTAAAACTCAAGTAGAGAAATTCTTTATCCCCATGATTCACAAATGCCTCCGGCGGGTCCTACCCGGACGGGGGTTACTTTTTAGAAAAGTAACCAAAAGCGCGAACTAGGAAAAAATTCACCAGAAGTTCTTTACTCCCGCCATAGGGAATGCGGCAAACTCCCCCGGGTGCTCCCGGGGTCAAACAGTGCCGCATTCTCCTTGGCCTCCGTTCGAATTCTGACTGAATTTTTTCAAGTTCGCAGATGGATACAGTAGAAATGCATTATGGCACGTGTCATTAGAATAGTAATTGTTGTCTAGTTATGGCTAATTGAAAAAAAACAAGTTTGTGCTATATTTATTTTACGTAAAAGAACTAATTTTGCTTGCATGATAATCAACGACAAAGTTTACGGGAGAAATGAGATAACTGAACCGGTCTTGCTGGAGCTTCTTAAGTCTCCATCTGTTTTGCGACTGAAGAACATTTCCCAGTATGGCCTTCCAGATCAGTATTATCCTCTGAAAAATTTTAGTCGTTATGAGCATTGTGTGGGAGTGATGATTTTGTTGCGGAAACTGGGCGCATCAGTAGAAGAACAAATTGCCGGGTTGTTGCATGATGTGCCGCACTTAGCTTTTTCCCATGTCGCAGATTGGGTATTTGGTGAGGGCAAGAAAGGAATTGAAAATTATCATGACTTGATTTCTGAAGCTTTTATGGCGAACTCTGATATCCCTGTTATATTAAAAAAGCATGGCTTTGATTTTGATAGAATAATGGATGATGGTAATTTTCCCTTGATGGAAAGCAAAGCACCTGATCTCTGCGCGGACCGGGTTGATTATGCCCTGCGCGAGCTCCAGGCTTGGCTTAATCCAAAAATCGTAAGCAGATGCGTTGAAGGATTGGTAAACCACGATAATCAAATAGTTTTTAACAATGCCAAGGTCGCTTATTTATTCGCCACACACTTTTTGCAATTACAGACCTTGAATTGGGGCAGTTTTGAAGCGGTGACCCGATACAACCTTTTTTCCAATGCGCTCAAAGCGGCAGTTGATAAAAATTTTTTGTCGGAGAAGGATTTCTATCAAGATGAAAAATTTCTTTTGAAAAAAATTGAAAATATTCAAGATGGGGAAATTAAAGAAACATTAGAAATATTGAAAAATAAAAAATTAAAGAAAAAGCAGGTGGGCGAGAAGATTGTAAAAAAATTCCGCTATGTCGATCCAAAGGTTTTAGTTGATGGTAAATTAGTCAGATTGGGAAAAGAGAATGTTAAATTCGTAAATTATTTGGCTAAACATAAAAAGATCAACGAGCAGGGGATAATTGTTTAGCTTGACTAAACAGGCTAAAGTATGTCAATATAATCTTATAAAGCTTAATAAAGACTAGGCTTTAGCTGTAATCATAGCTTTATGTTATGATAAAAATATAAACAAAAATATGATCAACGAGCAAAATATTGATTACGGAACAGCAGAAATCAGCTGGGATGTTCCAGAATTTGAAAAGCACGAAAGGCCAAAAAATTGGTACATCGGCGCAGCCATCGTATTTATTTTGTTAGTTATTTATTCATTGTTCGGCATCCAATTTTGGAAATTTGATTTCAGTCAATTTAATCCTTTATTCTTTTTCATTATCGTGGTTTCGACATTCATTATAATAATGAATGATGGACGGGAGCCGGCCAATGTAAAAGTTGTTTTGACCGATGAGGGGGTAGTAGTGGGCAAAAAGTTTTATGATTTTGACGAGATTGAAAATTTTTCAATTGTCTATAAGCCGAATCTGGGAGTAAAGAATTTATATTTCGAATTCAAGTCAGCGGTAAGACACAGGCTTTCGTTGCCGCTATTGGATAATGACCCGATTGAAATCAGAAATCATCTGTTGAAATATCTTCCTGAGGATTTAGACCGCACAGACGCCCCAGTCTCAGAAAGCCTTTCAAAGATGTTGAAATTATAAATAAGAAAAGTAAGGAAAGAAGAAGATCTCTTGTATTTCTTATTTCCATTATTTTTCTTATTTATTTTTTACAATTTAAGTTAACTGTTAAATGTTAACTTGTTAATAGTTAAAATGCACTCGTCGTTCAACGGATAGGACACAAGCTTGCGGAGCTTGTAATTGAGGTTCGATTCCTCACGAGTGCACATAAATACAAAAGGACCACTAATGTGGTCCTTTTGTATTTATGTGTATTTGTGGTTGAGAGAACTTCAAAAATACAGGTGCAATAACAGAGAACTTTCCATACTATAAGAATAGAATTTGAATTGTCAGTCATTGGTCTAGTTCGTCGTAGGGCTTCCGCCCTTTCGATTCCTCACGAGTGCACAAATAACAAAAAAACCCTTTTGGGATTTTTTTATTTCTCTTGTGTGCTGTTGAGATGCGAGGACCGAACATTCGGCGCGGGGTTTATTCCCTTCGATTCCTCGTTAGAGGCGTATGCTCCTTTTTTGTGATTGTTATGGCAAGGAGGTAATAAAATAAGAGTGGGGACTGTTACTTAATTGCAATTTTTGCTAAAAAAAGTTAAAATATAGTCAATTATAATAATTTAAATTTATGAACAAAAAAACTTTGACATTGACATTGTGTATTTTAGTGGTTCTAACTGGATGTAGTTTGCAAAAAGATATATCATTCGGCATCAAGGATAATAAATCACAATCTGCAGCAACTGGAAATGTTGAAGTGAATACCTTGCCCATGTATGGTGGTATGGATAAAACTGAATCAATAGATGAATTTAAAAAACTTGGCAATCAGCGCTTTGTTGAATCTAAAAATACAGTTGAATTGGGCTGGCAATATTACAATCAAAAAGACTTTGATACTGCAATGAAGCGATTTAATCAAGCCTGGATGCTCGATCAGGAAAATCCAGATGTATTTTGGGGATTTGGTATAATTTCAGCTGAAAAAGGCAATATTGATGACGCAATAAAATATTTAAAAATGGCTTATCAATTAGGACCAAAAAATTCAGAAATTGCTTATAATTTAGGTTATATGCACTCTCAAAAATCATATGCATCTAATTTATCTAAAACTGATAAAGATTTTAATTTAAACGAAGCAATAAAATATTTCGAACAGGCAACACTAATTAATCCAAAGGTTGATTATTACTATGGCGAGTGGGCAAGTGCACTTTATGAACTCGGTCAATATGAGGCTTCGTTGAAAAAAGTTGAATTAGCTGAAATGTATGGCAAGGGTGATCCGGTGTTTAGAAAAATGGTGGAAGAAAAAATAAAAAAATAATCTTAGTTATTCGTGTGGTTGTGATGATAAGGAAGGACGCTTTATGTTTGAGCAACTTGGTGGAATGCAAATTGTTCTACATGGTGAAGGTCACATGGGATCGGATAAATTCAATCAGCCGTACAAGAAATTTCATCTTTTAGAAAAATTACTTAGCTAGTCACAAAAGCATAAAACAACAAAACCCCCATTTTATTGAAAAATGGGGGTTTTGTTGTTAGACTATAGTCATGTTAAAACTGGAAACTGCCATTACTAATATAAATCGTGTCGGCACGGCTACGGCCAAGCGTTTGAAAAGCTTGGGGGTTGAGACTATTGAAGACCTCTTGTTTTATTTTCCTTTTCGCTATGATGATTTCAGCAAAATCACGAGAATCGATGAGCTTAAAGCCGGGACCAGCGCTAGCGTGATAGGGCAGGTGGAACTAATACAGAATAAGCGCAGTTTTCGCAGGAAGATGCAAATCACCGAGGCTCTAGTGAGTGATGAGAGCGGATCGGTTAAGGTGGTTTGGTTTAATCAGCCTTTTATCGCAAAGAATTTACAAACTGGGGACAGGATTTCTTTGGCTGGAAAAATTGAAGAGGATTATGGTGGGGCATTTATGTCATCACCGGTTTATGAAAAAATAAAATCCCCCCACCCCCCTTTGTTAAAGGGGGCGGTAGCGGCGGTGAATACTCAGGGGTTTGTGCCGAATTATCATTTGACCGGCAACTTAACACAAAAGCAGTTGCGTTATTTAATCAAGCAAGTTATCGGCTTAGCCGAGTGGTTGGAAGATTGGCTGCCGAAGGAAGTTATGAAAAAATATAACCTGGTCAGTTTGCCGGAAGCGATCAAGAAAATCCATTTTCCTCAAAAATTAGACGATGTTGAAATCGCCAAGCAACGATTGGCCTTTGATGAATTATTTTTAGTCCAGCTGCAATCCATTTTGGCCAAACAGGAATTTTCTGCCAGCACTGCCAGCAGCATTCCATTTGATGAACAAAAGACCAAAGACTTTGTGAATAAATTGCCATTCAAATTAACGGACGCACAGCGGAAGGCCTCTTGGGAAATACTTTTGGATATCGCTAAACCGAAACCGATGACTCGTCTTTTGGAAGGGGATGTGGGCAGTGGCAAGACCTTGGTTGCAATCCTCGCTATGCTCAACGTCGCTTGGAGCGGCAAGCAGGCTGTGCTGATGGCCCCGACCGAGATTTTGGCCAAGCAACATTATGCTACTATCTCTAATCTTTTGAAAGATTATGATATTACGGTCGGGCTGATTACCAGAACTGAGAAGAAGATAAGCCAGAATTTAGAAGCGCAGAATGAGAATGGGAAAAAGAAGAAAAAAACTTTATCTCCGGAATTCGTATTAAAAAATTCTCAAATTGTAGTTGGTACTCATGCAATAATCCAGGAAAAGATTGAATTTAATGATCTGGCCTTGGCTGTGATTGATGAACAGCATCGTTTCGGCGTCGGGCAGAGAAAAACTTTGATTAATAAGGTAGGGACAGAACAGTGTTCTGTCCCGACGAAGTTGTCGCCGCACTTGCTATCAATGACGGCCACGCCGATTCCGCGCAGTTTGGCTTTGGCCTTATATGGTGATTTGGACGTTTCGGTGATCAATGAAATGCCGGCGGACAGAAAAAAAATAATCACCAAAATTGTTTTGGAAAAAGATCGCCAAGTTGCTTACGATTTTGTCCGCAAGGAAATCGGCAAGGGCAGACAAGCTTTTGTTATCTGCCCCTTGATTGAAATGACAGACCCAGCGCAGCTTAGTGAGAAGGAGATCAGTTTCCTGGGAACCAAGTCGGTCAAGGAAGAATATGAAAAATTAAATAAAGAGATATTCCCTGATTTGAATATCGGCATGCTGCACGGAAAAATGAAAACGGTGGAAAAAGAAAGCGTGATGAATGACTTTATTGCCAATAAAATAAAAGTTTTGGTAGCGACTTCTGTAGTTGAGGTGGGGGTTGATATTCCCAATGCTTCAATCATGCTGATTGAAGGTGCGGAAAGATTCGGTCTGGCCCAGCTTCATCAGTTTCGTGGACGGGTGGGTAGAAGCGAGCATCAATCCTATTGTTTGTTGTTCTCAGAATCTAATTCTTTGCCAAGCAATACGCGTCTAAAGGCGCTAGTCGATTATAACGACGGAGTGACCTTGGCAAAAATTGATTTAAAACTGCGCGGACCGGGGGAAGTTTATGGCACTATGCAAAAAGGTTTTCCAGAGCTTAAAGTTGCTTCTTTGTTCGATTTCGATTTGATGAAAAAAGCTAAAGAGGGGGCGCAACTGATTGTCGATACTGACTCTAGCCTGAAGGGTTGGCCGGGTTTAAAAAATAAAGTTGGAGAGTGGGACGAGAAATTGCATTTGGAGTAATAAGAATTCCCCTCTTGAGAGGGGTGCCCGAAGGGCGGGGTGTGTTGCGAGCGTGGCCAAAAAATCAATTGTGTTATTTATCCACCTTCATAACACACCCCGCCAGCCTTTGGCTGTCCACCCCTCTCAAGAGGGGAATTTTTAGGAGTTACTTTTTCGAAATAAATAAACTGTCTTTCAAATAAAAACGCCATTTTTTTTGTATTTTCCGGCATAGTCAATGCCGATGCGGGTGGTTTTGATGATCTGGCTCGGTTTGATAATCTCTTTACGGCCTTCGATCCAGAGGCCGTATTTTTTTGTATAAATCGGCAAGTCATTAAAATATTTATTGATTTGTAAGGCTTTGGTTAGTTTAGCCGGCCCATTAGTTGAAAATTTTTTTTCTGGATTCCTGCCTTCGCAGGAATGACACGATAAGATAGGTTCAACTGCGCGAATCAGGACTGCTGCTGGATAATTTTCCGGTCCGGTTACGATGTTTAACATGTGATGCAGGCCGTAGGTGAGATATACATAGATCTGTCCAGACGCGCCGAACATTATCTTATTTCTTAAAGTTAATCCACGACTGGCGTGGGATGCTAAATCGAATGGTCCATCATATGCTTCGGTTTCGACGATTTTATACCTCACCCTAACCCTCTCCTTGGTAAGGAGAGGGAATCCAAAAGGTAGCTCTCTGACTAAAAAACAGCCCAAGAGATCTTGGGCGACTTTTAATGTGTTTTGGTTGTAGAAAGATTGAGGTAAAATCATTTTAGCTTGAAAAGTTGAACCATTTCACTGATATTTTTGATTTTTTCCAATTTGATTTTTTTATTTATAACTGAAGAGCTATTAGGCACTATCGCACGGGTAAACCCAAGTTTTTCCCCCTCATTCAAGCGCAGCTCCAGCTTGCTGACGTTGCGCATTTCTCCGCCCAAGCCGACTTCACCAAAAATCAAAGTTTTGCGATCGATGAATAAATCAGACAAGGAAGAGGTGATGGCAAGACAGACTGCCAAATCGAGTGAGGGATCGTTTATTTTTAATCCGCCGACTACGTTCAGGATCACATCTTGGTTGGCCAGATTGATTTTAGCGCGTTTTGATAAAACCGCAATCAAGACTTGCAGGCGATTCAAATCAAAACCGGAGGCTTTGCGTTGCGGATAGCCAAAGACAGTTTTGGTAACCAAGGCCTGAACCTCGATCAAGAAGGGTCGACTGCCTTCGATGATACAGCTGATCACCGAACCGGCAATCTGATGATCTTCATTCTCAATAAAAATCGCACTGGGATTGCTGATCTCCTTAAAACCTGTACTGGTCATTTCAAAAACACCGAGTTCATTCACCGAGCCAAAGCGGTTTTTACTTGCCCGTAGAATTCGATAATCATGAGTGGTCTCTGTCTCCAAGTAGGCAACAGTGTCGACGATATGTTCAAGACTTTTGGGGCCGGCAATGGCGCCATCTTTGGTGATGTGGCCGATCAAGATTACGGCAATCTCATGCTGTTTGGCAAGCTCTAAAAATTTTGTAGCGCAGGCACGTATTTGAGTAATCGAGCCGGCTTCTGATTCAACCAAGGAGGAATAAACAGTCTGGATCGAATCGATAATGACTAATGCCGGCCGCTGCTGTTCGGCAGTCGCGATAATTTTTTCAACATTAACCTCGCTTAAAAAACCGATCCGTTCATAGCCGATATTAAGCCGGCTGATCCTGCCTTTGACCTGGCTTGCTGATTCTTCGCCACTGACATAAATAACATTGTTGCTGCTTTGAACTGCGCCGGCAATCTGTGCTACCAAGGTTGATTTGCCGATGCCCGGTTCGCCGCCCAAAAGGATTAGGGAGCCGGGAACGATGCCTCCTCCAAGTACTCGGTCTAATTCAGATATATTCGTTAAAATACGTTTTTCATTTTTCGTTTCAATATTATCCAGGTTGATCGTGTCCATGGCTGAAAGCTTGCTGTTGGTTGCTCTGTCTTTTTTTGTATCTACAATTTCCTCTTTCATACTGCCCCAAGTGCCGCATTCTGAACAACGCCCGCTCCATTTGGGAGATTGGGCGTCGCATTTAGTACAACTAAAGATTGTTTTTATATTGTTGGCCATTATTTATGGGACTACAGTAATTAGCGGATCAGGACCGGCTTGATTCAAATCCTGACCCAAATCATCTGGCGTGATTAAAATGATTCTTAAAAAAGTGAATAAAATGCCAAGTAGTAACAAACTGATCAATGAAGAGGCTACGAATAACGAAACTGAAAAATTATCTTTTTTGAAGTTCAGCATATTATTTTAAATTTATTTTATGCAACCGGCCACTAGCTTGATCATTAAAATAAAGATATCGGCCATCCTTGGAAGGTATAAGGTTTGAAATAGTCAAATTATTTTCAGGGATAGCAATTTTTTTCTTTGAACCGGTTTGCGTGTCGATCCTATAAAGATCGTCAATAGTATTTTTTGCCAACTCAGGAAATAGTCCTGAACCTTCTTCAAGTTTTTGTGGCACGGCACAGTAAAGGGTTTTGGGGTCAGCGAAACTGCATTTGTCTGCCCAGGTCTCTATATTCAGCCTTTTCCGATTATTGCCGATATTATCGCCTTCGGCATCAACGATCCAAAGACTGGGTTTCAATTCGTTTTGCGTTGAGTAGACGCTGTAAAGTAATCTGTCACCTGTCGGCGCCCATTTAGGAACGAAGCCTCTGCCCTCCACGATTGTTGATTTGAAATTTTCTTTATTCAAACCGACAAAATAAACCTCCTGTCGATCAAAATCTTTTCCTTCGGTGAACATCGCTACCATCTGGTTATTAGGTGACCACATCGGATAGACTGTAGAATCCTTATCTCCCAGTTCCTCAACCCCCATCGCCTTGCTGCCATCTTCGCTGACTATTGCCAGCCAGCGGTTGTTGGGATCTTCCCCCATACTTTTCATGACGATCTTGTCGCCGGTTGGAGAAAAAGAAAAATCCTTCCAGTGAGAGGGGAGAGTGATTTGTTTATTGCTGGAAAAGTCATAAATGATTTTCGCACCATCTGGGTATTCTAATATTGCCTTGTTTTTGTTGGGTGACCAAACGACATTTTTCACTTGATGGAATATCTTGTCGGATAATTCAGTGACATTGCCGTCGTTATCGATGCGGAAAAATTTGCCTGCCTCTTTATCATAGTATTGGATTTGGGAGCCGTTGCCGTCGAGAGTGGCGCCGATACTTTCGGTCTTGGTCAGATCATAAGTCTTGGTTACACCGCCATTTGCTTTCTCACTTGGTTCAGGGCCGGCTTTTTGACCTGGGTCAGTTAATGCTCCTCCCTCGGTGGACGCTGTATTTTTTTCTCCTCCTTCGGATGATTTTGGCAGGCCACCTGATGGCGTGGTTGTCGCTATGGGGTTGACTTGGGGATCGCTAGGCGCCAATGATTTGAAAAATAGTGCATAAAGCAGATAGCCCAAAATAAATACTATAAGAATAAAACCGATAACTAATAATATTTTTTTATATTTTGTAAAAAACTCCATATTCGGCGATATATCTTAAAATAGTTTTTAAATTTTTTAAGATTATGTTATAATAAAGTTATTAATTTTGTTTTGCCTATTCCTTTTATTTATTATATAATAATAATGAAAGATAATAAAGAGTAATATGGGTTTATTTAAAGCATCTCAGGGCTATCTTGGAATAGACATAGGAACTTCAAGCATAAAAATAGTTGAATTAAAAAAAGAAGGCAATCGACCAAGGCTATCCTCCTATGGTTTTAGCGAAGGTTTGGACGGCAAGCTGAATAATGATTGGCAGCTTAATATTAAAAAAACGGCCAAGGCGATAAATAAAATTTGCAAAGAAGCAGGCATGACCAGCAAATCTGCAGTTGCCGCTTTACCGACTTATTCTGTTTTTTCTTCCATTTTAAATCTTGCCAATGTGGACAAGAAAGACATCGCATCCACAGTACATTGGGAGGCAAAAAAAGTCATCCCCATTCCTTTGGATGAAATCATTCTGGATTGGAAGAAAATCGAAGAAGATGACAAGAAGGTTGGTAAAAAATCTGACAATTTTAAAGTTCTGATCACCGGCGCGCCCAAGTTATTAGTGAAAAAATATATTGATATCTTTAAAGAAGCACAGATTAATCTGATTAGTTTAGAGACTGAAATCTTTTCTTTAACTCGCTCCCTACTCGGTCGTGATAAAACAACTGTTGCCATTGTAGAAATCGGCACCAACACTACGAATATTTCGATAGTAGACAAAGGCATCCCGATGCTCAACAGAAGCATCGATATCGGCGGTCTGACAATCACGAAATCCTTAGCCAATAATCTAAACATCGGGCTGGAAAGAGCGGAACAATTCAAATATGATCTCGGTATGAATTCTTTAGGAACCGCCGGTCAAGAAATAGTACCTAAGACTATAATCGAAGCGCTAAATCCGGTTATCAATGAAATTAAATATGTTATCAATCTGTATCAGAACAGGGATAATAAAAAGGTAGAAAAGATAATTTTGTCTGGCGGTTCTTCTTTGTTAGTGAATTTTGTAAATTATTTATCAAAAATTCTAGATATAAATGTGATTATCGGTGATCCTTGGGCTAGGGTATCTTATCCGGTTGAACTTAAGCCGGTTTTGGATGAAGTTGGTCCAAGAATGTCTATCGCAGTCGGGTTGGCGCTTAGACAGATGGAATAAATATAAAATATAAGGATGGATTTTATTTCAAAAAAAGAAGAAGAAACAAAAAAAGAGGAGATTGTTCCAGAGGTGGAATGGTCTAGACCAGAACTTGAGAAAAAAACAAAATCAAAAATTTTTGATATTTTTAGTTTTTTTAAAAAAGGCAAAAAAACAGAAGATAAAAAAGAACAACTTGTAGAAAAAATGATTTCACGCAAGGAAACACTTGATTTGATCAAGAATTATGTAAGACACAAGGAAGAAATCGGGGAAGAAAAAAATGACGAGATCAAAAAAGAAAAAGTTTCTGAATTGAATATAAATAATGCTGCGGAAGAAGGTAAGTTTGCAGACCTGCCTACAGCAGAAAAAGTAAAGACTGAAGAAAGGGTTGAACCGATTTCTGGAGAGGCAATCGATAAAAAAAGCTGGCTCAGATATATCATCAGCAAGATCAAACTCAAAAATCACGAAACCAAAACTATCGTTGCTACAGATTTGATAAAAGGCGAGGTGATTACCTTTTTCGATTGGCAAAAAAGCTTCATCTATCTGGTCGCTGCGACGTTGATTTCTTTCTTACTGATCGGGTTCGCATATTTGATTTTGTTGTATAATATCGAAATAAAGAAGCAGAACGCTCAAGACTTTGAAAAAAAATTGGCACTCATCAATGAAAAGATATCAAAAGAAGAAGTGGGGATAAGAGAAATAGACATTTTCCAACAGAAGATCATCTTGGTGAATTCTCTGATCAATGATCATGTCTATTGGACCAATTTTTTTAAATTTTTGGAAGAAAATACTTTGACAGACATTTCGTTCTCAAGCGTTTTTAATGGCAATGCGAAAGGTGAATACAGTTTCGATGCCACCGCCAAGGATTTCGGCGCGGTTGTGAAACAGATAGAAGTATTGCGCAATAATAAGCTGGTAAGATCAGTGAGTACTAATGGGGGGACAGTCCTTCGCACAGATGATGCCAAGGAAGTCAATTTCGATCTTAAGCTATCCTTGGATCCGACGGTGTTTTTAAAAAACAGATAGCAGCAATAAAAATGGAAAATAAAGAGAAGAAAATCCAACAGCAGCTGATGAAAAAAATCAATATTTTTTTGATTAATTATTTTAATTTCATATTAGCTGCTTGGGTATTGATCGTGCTTGCGTTCGGCTACTACATGATTATCTTGCCAAAGTATAAGAAATCGGCAGAAGAGATCGGAGCGACGGTCAGCAGTCAAATTCAGATCTATGAAGAGCGTAAGCAGTATTTAGCCCAATTGGAGAAATTGAATAAGACTTATAAAGGGATCAGTAATGAACAGATAAAAAGAATCGATGCCTTATTGCCCAATGAACCGGGAGGAGAAAAATTATTGGCGCAATTCGAAGCGATCACGGCAAACAGCGGCGTGGTCTTGACTTCGATAAACTATAGCTTGGTTGAAGATGCTAAAGGTGGTTTGTCAAGGGTGAAGATTATTTTAGGTTTGTCCGGTGTTGATTATGGATCGATAAAAAACTTTTTAAGCATTTTGGAAAACAACCTCAGATTGATAAACGTAACTGATTTAAACTTTACTGCGAGCGGTGGCAGCGCCAAGCTTGTGCTTGAAGCTTATTATCTAAAAAAATAAGATGCTGACTTTTAAAAAGTTAGATAAAAAAAAGTTGTTGTTGTATTCTTTGATCATACTAACCATGATTAGCGGTATGGTAATCTTATTGTATCGCTACGGATTAGTCGGTAATACTCATAGTAATGTATTCAAAAAACAAGAAAGCCCAACCGTCCGCAATGTCCAGATAAACAACATCAATACTGCGAATTTTAAGATTTTTGAAAACCCCAGCTTCAAAGCTTTGAAAGAAACTGTTGTGGAACAGAAGAATTTTATGGTGGGCAATAAAGATCCTTTCAATTCAAAAATTGATAATAAATAAGCCCTTAGTAATATCAGATATGAATAAGCAAGAAGAATTATTGGAAATTCTCATAAAAAAGAATACTGTCAGCGAGGAGAAGCTTCAAGAAATAAAGTTGTTGATGCTAAAAAGGCCGTTGGAAGAAGTGCTTTTGGAAAAAAAAATAACTGATATAGAAAAAATCACAGAGGCGAAGGCTTCTTTATATGGTTTCGCATATCAATCACTCTCTGAAAAAAAGATCGAAGAGCAAGTCTTGAATATAATCCCTTTTGAAGTCGCTAACAATTATAAGATCATCAGCTTCAACAAAACCGACAATCGGGTGGATGTCGGCCTGGTGGATCCTGATAATTTCAAAGCGATTGAAGCGGTAGATTTTTTGGCCAACGAATCAGGATTTACAGCCAAATTTTTTGTCATTTCATCCGCTAGTTTTTTAAGCGCGTTAAGGCAGTACAAGACCTTGTCTGACGAGATTTCGGTCGCTTTAAAAACCAAGGAAGAGGAAGATTTAAAAGAGGTGCAAAAAGGAGCTTACGAGAACGTGGAAGAGGTGGTCGCTAGCGCACCAGTTATCAAAATCGTATCAGTAATCATCAGGCATGCAGTCGAAGGTGGCGCAAGCGATATCCATATCGAACCATTGCATAAAGAAACCAGAATACGGTACCGAGTTGATGGAATCTTGAAAACTTCTTTGGTGTTGCCAAAAAATATACACGAAGCGATAGTCTCCAGAATAAAAGTTATGGCCAGTCTTAAATTGGACGAAACCAGATTACCTCAAGATGGCCGCATGAGATTGATGGTGAATGGCAAGGAAATTGATTTCCGTATTTCAGTCTTGCCCTTGGTGGGAGAGGAAAAGGTGGTGATGAGGGTTTTGGATATGAGCAAGGGAGCACCCACTTTGGAGGAGTTAGGGTTTTCCGGTTATGGGCTGGAAATTATTAAGCGGAATATTCAGAAAACGAATAAAATGTTCTTGGTTGTCGGTCCTACCGGTTCCGGTAAATCGACTACACTTTATGCGATTTTGAATCTGATGAATAAAGAAGGTATAAATATTTCTACTTTGGAAGATCCGGTAGAGTACTATATTTCCGGAGTTAACCATTCGCAGACACGGCCGGAAATCGGTTTTAATTTCGCTTCCGGACTACGCTCACTTTTACGTCAGGATCCTGACGTCATCATGGTCGGAGAAATAAGAGATGATGAGACTGCTGAGCTGGCCATCCATTCCGGATTGACCGGCCATTTTGTCTTATCAACCATGCACACTAATGATGCTTTTGGAGCTATCCCCAGACTGTTGGATATGAAAGTTGAGCCATTCTTACTCGGTTCCACCTTGAATACCGTAGTCGCGCAAAGACTTGCCAGGAAGATATGCAATTTTTGTAAAGTGGAAGATGTCATTCCGGGTGACCTGCTTAGTGATATCAAGAATGAATTGAACTCTATACCACAAAATAGATTGACTGAAATCAAAGAAACAGATCTTACTAAACTAAAATTTTACAAAGGCAACGGCTGCGCCAGGTGTGGCAATACCGGTTATAGCGGGCGTGTCGCCATCAGTGAGGTTATTGATATTGATGATAAATTAGCAGATAAAATCACCTCAAATGAGAAATCTTTTGACATTAAGGATGTGCGGGCAAGCCAGAATTTTATTTCTATCAAGCAAGATGGTATAATTAAGGTGCTGAATGGCATCACTACTATTGAAGAGGTGCTTAGGGTGATGAGAAATTAATTATTATATAAGTTAATAAACTATGACCAAGGAAAAGGTAAAGATTTTGATTATTGAAGATGATTCTTTTTTGCTCAGCATGTATGCAACCAAATTTGAATTAGAAAATTTTGAGGTAATAACAGCTGAGGACGGAGAAAAAGGTCTGAAGATTGCTGCCAAGGAATTGCCCAGAATAATATTGCTCGACATCCTGTTGCCCAAGATGAACGGCTTTGAAGTATTAAAAACTCTCAAAGAAACGGCGGAGACCAAGGATATTAAAGTGATCTTATTAACGAACTTGAGCCAACGAGGCGAGGTGGAACAAGGCTTGACGATGGGAGCGGTTGATTATCTGATCAAAGCCCATTTTATGCCTTCGGAAGTGGTGGAAAAAGTCAAAAAAATATTAAGCCAAGCTTAAAAAAAATCCATGATGGAAGTCCCTACAATTTTATTGAACCGCTTATTGGAAGAGGCTGCAAAGAAAAAAGCATCCAGCTTGCACTTGATTGCGGGAAATGTTCCTACTTTAAGGATTAATAACCAACTAGTCGGAATAGAAGGTGAAAATATCTTGGACGCGGACACTCTCAAGATGATAATCAATTCTTTCGTTACTCCAGAGGAAGCAGAAAAATTGGCTACAGACAAAGAGATTACCTTGGCCAAGAATTTCGCCGGGACATTCCGTTTTCGCATTAATGTTTTTTATCAGAAAAATTTACCATCAATGACTTTCTGCTATGTGCCAGAAACTGTTAGTAGCATCGAACAATTAAAGTTGCCACAGATATTTACTGATCTCACTAAAATACCATCAGGGCTTTTCATCTTGGCCGGTACTCATGCTTCGGGCAAGACCACTAGCGCTGCCGCAGTGATTGAAGAGATAAACAACCAGCAGAAAAAACATATAATCACTATCGAAGATCCGATTGAATATTCTTTCATTAGTAAGAAAAGCATCATTGAACAGCGACAGATCGGCAGCGATACCAAGTCTTATATTACCGGTTTGAATTATTGTCTGGAGGAGGATGTTGATCTGGTTTATGTAGGTGAAATCAGGAAAGAATTGCAAAAATGCATGAGCTTGATCCTGGAATTGGCAACCGGTAATTCTTTGGTAATCATGGAAGTCAACGCCAATAATACCACCAGAGCGATTGAGAAGGTCTTGACGGCTGCAGAGTTTGAAATTTCAGATGAGGCGGCACGATACAGCTTGGCTGATTCTTTGGTCGGAGTAGTGGTACAACGCTTACTACCGCGCCGAGGCGGGGGTATGGTAGCCGGGTATGAGATTCTTTTAACTAATTCAGCGATCAAATCATTGATCCGAGAAGGTAAGATTTATCAGCTAGAAAGCATCATCCAGACTTCAAGGAAAGAGGGCATGATCATGATGGAAAAATCATTGGAAGAGTTGGTGCGTAATAATGATATCAGACAAGAAGACATTTAATTTCAAGAAATCAAATTTAATCCATGACAGTATTCAAATACAAAGCATTGGACAGCGAAAACAGAGCCATCAAAGGCTTAGTTGAGGCAGTCAATGAAGAAGCGGCAGTCGAAGTATTGAGAGAAAAAAACTTCTCTGTCTTATTTGTCAAAGAGGAAAACGAGGGCAGCGTAAAAAGTCCGACTATTTTAGATCGGATCAAGCCTAAGGATATTGTAATTTTTTCCAGGCAGTTTTCAGTATTGATCTCTGCAAATGTGGCTATGGTTCAGTCTTTAAAAGTCTTGGTGGAGCAGACTGAAAACATGAAGTTGAAACTGATTGTTTCGGAATTATCGGATGAGGTAGATTCGGGGACAAAATTATCAGATGCTTTGGCAAAATATCCGAAAGTTTTTTCTAATTTTTTTGTCAGTGTGGTCAGGTCAGGTGAAACATCGGGTAAGCTCGAAGAGGTACTCGGTTATCTAGCTGACGAGATGGAAAAAGATTACGACATGATGAGCAAGATCCGGGGGGCGATGATATATCCGATTTTTGTCTTGTCCGGCTTGGTCGTAGTCGGTGGCGCCATGATGATATTTGTCATTCCCCAGTTGACTGCGATCTTGATTGAGACAGGGGGGGAGCTTCCTTTCGCTACCAGAGCTTTGATTGCCGTCTCTGATTTTTTAAAGAATTTCTGGTGGTTTTTGATAATGTTAGTAATTGCAGTGTTTCTCGGCATAAAATACTACAGCAGTACTGTTTCTGGGTTGAGAAGGCTGGATTACATCAAACTTAGATTGCCGATTTTCGGCAAGCTATTTCAAAAGATATATCTAGTGCGGTTTACCCGGTCGATGCATACTTTGATCGTCGGCGGTGTTACCATCACTAAGGGCCTCAAGATCGCTTCTGAAGTAGTCAGTAATCAAGTTTATAAAGAATTGATTGAAGAAACGGTCAAACAGGTCGAGGAAGGCAACTCCATTTCGATGGTTTTTTCTGATAGCAAAGAGATTCCCAAGATGGTTTCCCAGATGATGAACATCGGGGAGAAAACCGGTAAGCTGGATATTATACTGAAGAGGATCACCGATTTTTACGGCAGAGAAATCAATAACACCGTCACCAATCTTATGACGCTGATGGAACCGATAATTATGGTCGTGATGGGTGTGGCGGTCGGAATCATGGTGGCAGCGATCATCCTGCCGATGTATAACATGGCGGCACAGGGATAATTTCCTTGTTGCGAGATTGATGCTATAATATTTATAGATATTTAACTTTTTTAAATAGTTAAATTTAATATCACATTTTTTCTTTGGAATCTGTGTGAAAAAAGGAAGGAGGTGAAATAATGAAAAAACAAAAAGGTTTTACATTGGTTGAATTGTTGGTCGTTATCGCGATCATCGGTTTGCTATCGACTTTGGCCGTGGTTTCTTTGAACAACGCTAGAGCAAGATCAAGAGATGCAAAGCGTGTTTCAGACGTCAAACAAGTGCAGACTGCCTTGGAAATGTATTTCAATGACTGGAATGCATATCCGGAAACAGGCGCACTTAATATGGCCTCCACTACTCCGAACAATATTTTAAAAAGCCCTGACGGGACTGTTACTTACATGCAACAAGTACCGGCAGCACAGGCTCCAGGAACTTATGTCTATACCGCGACTACTACGACTAGTTACAGCATAGTCTATAGTTTGGAAAACGCAACTGGAGGATTGACTCCTGGTCAGCATACTGCTACTCCAGGTGGAATCGCCAACCCATAATTGAGTTCTTAAAAGGATCCCATTAAGAATTTTATTCAATTTAAACAAAGACGGAAATTTTCCGTCTTTGTTTTTTAACTTTTAACTAATAATTGACATAAATTATGACATAACGGAGTCGAGCTCCGTCAGCTGACGGAGCTCGACTCCGTTTTTCCCTGACAACTTTAGATTTTCAGGCTATAATAATATTATGTTAAAAGAAAAAGCCATTAAAATTATTAATAATTTAACGGAGATAATTATTCTCGGTACTATTTTTTTAATTCCTCTTTTTTTTAACATATACACCTACAGCACTTTTGAAATCGATAAGATTGTATTATTCCGAATTTTAGTCGAATTAGCATTCGGCTTTTTTTTGATAAAAACTTTCCTTGTGGGAGAAATTTTCATCAAGAAGAGCAGCCTTTTTTTTGTCTTGTCGTTGATCTTTTTGACTCAGATAATATCTTTTTTGTTCAGTGAGCATCGAGCGGTGGCGTTCTGGGGTACTTATGCCAGAAGTTTTGGTCTGTTCACTTATATCCATTTGTATGTTTTTGCTTTTTTAATGTTTGATTATGTAAACAAAAACGAAAAAAATTTAGGCCGAATTATCATCACTTCGACCATTGTCGGCTTGACCGTTTCTTTGTATGGCATTTTGCAATTTTTTGGTTTGGATTTTTTGAAATGGCAGGGGATAGCTGCCGGCTCTACCATGCGCGCCAGCTCAACACTGGGGCAGCCGAATATTTTGGCTTCATTAATCTTATTACTTCTGCCTCTGTCAGTTTATGCTTTAATCACTGCTGGATCTTTTTTAAAAAAATTTATTTATTTGTTGGTTATTATGTCAGAGGTAGCCTGTTTATTCGCTACTCTCAGCAGGGCAGCTTGGTTGGGTATGATTTTTTCTAGCATAATTTTTCTTCTTGTTCTTTTTTATAAAAAGAACAGGCTTGTTTTCAATATTTCAATCCTTGCAGCCGCCATTATCACAGGAGCCTTTCTTTATTTCTCTTTTGTACGTCCGGTACAGGTAAATGCTGACAGTGGCCTGAATCTATCGAGCAGAATAAGGTCATTGGCCAATGTTTACCAAGGCAGCTCTATGATCCGGTTATACTATTATGACGCCGCTGCCAATCTAATCAGACTTTCACCCTGGATCGGTTATGGACTCGATACTCAGCAATATCATTTTTTTAAATTCTATCGACCCGATTATGCAATTTTTGAAACAATCAATTCCTATAATGATCGCGCCCACAGCGAACCGTTGGACATCATGATTACTGGCGGTCTTTTGGGAATCTCAGCTTGGTTGTTCTTGTTTTTTAAAATCATTAAAGGAAGCAAGTTATTGATAAAAAGCAACTTGCAAGAGGAAAAAAGGCTTTTACTTTGTCTTTTATTCGGTTTAGTGGCATTTTCTTTTTCTTTATTGTTCGGTTTTTTTACCATAGCTTTGTCTGTTTATTTTTGGCTTTATGTAGCTTTATTGTTTGCTTTATTTACAAAAGATAATGGAACAAAAAATATAAAGCTTGAACTTTCACCGATCATTACTCGATCTTTTTTGATCTTGTGGGTAATCTTTTCTATTTTTCTTGTTTGGAACTATAATTTGAAGATAACTTTGGCAAGCTATTATTACCGCAATGCTCTAGAGGCGGATAATAAAAAAGAATATGTAAGCAGTTTCAATCATTTGAATAAGGCATTAGCGTACCAGCCTGGAGAAAGTTTTTATCATTCACAATTTGCTGCTCACGTCTTGAGCAGTTCTGCAGGTTCGGCCGCTACTTTGGAATTTGTCAAAAAATTATTAGAAAATTCAACCAAACCCATCCCAGAGGCAAGGATGAATTTAGCAGTAGTGCTGACCAATATCGTCAGATTAAATATATCGATCGGTAAAGAGCCAAAAGTAGAGGCAGAAAAAGCGGAAACCATCTTGAAAAATTTGATCAAGGAAGCACCCGGATTTTCCCACCTGTATTTCGATTGGGGTAATCTTTATTTTTTCCAGCATAAATATGACCAAGCCTTGGACAAGTATTATCAGGCGCTTGCTTCATACCCTGCTCTTGATCGGCCGGAACTGAACAATGAACATCGGCAGCAGCTAGTCAGAGAGATCATCTATGTTTATGCCAGAATCATTGATGTAAAGATAGCGCAGAAGAAATATCAGCAAGCAGAAAATCTTTGTCTGCGAGCACTGGAAATAGATCCTGGAGAAGCAGAAATCAGGCAGAAGTTAAAATGGCTAGAAGAAATAAATTTAAAATAAAACTATGTATATGATTTCTTTGTTGGTTTTCGTATTTGGCTTAACCATCGGCTCTTTCATAAACTGCCTGGTCTGGCGTCTGCACAAAAAGCAGACGATCCTTGGTCGTTCCTATTGCCCGAATTGTAAACATCAGCTGGCTTGGTTCGATAACATTCCCTTGGTTAGCTATATATTTTTAAGAGGAAAATGCCGATATTGTACTAAGCCGATTTCCATGCAATATCCTATGGTTGAATTGATCGTCGGCTTGTTATTCGCCTTCGCGTTTTATTATCATTTCCAATCTGTAAGCCCAAGTTTTTTTTGGGCCAAACAGTTTCCCACTATAAGCTTTTTGTCCTTAATAAGGGATTGGTTCTTGATTTCTGTCATGATGATAATTTTTATCTATGATCTTAGATGGTATCTTATTCTGGACATAGTGACATTGCCTTCAATCATCATTGTTTTGCTTTTAAATATTATTATTGGGCATTTGACTGCTGACGCATCAGCAAATTTTTATTGGCAACAGCTGTTGATTTCTGGTATAATAGGAGGAGGATTCTTCCTGTTGCAGTTTATTATTTCCAACGGTCGTTGGATAGGGGGCGGAGATATCAGATTGGGTTTGCTGATGGGGGTGGCCTTAGGATGGCCAAATATCTTAGTCGCACTATTTCTTGCTTATATTTGCGGAGCGGTAATCGGTATCGGTTTGATTTTGGCTGGCAGAAAAAAATGGGGTTCTGAAATTCCTTTTGGCATATTTCTTTCTGTCTCAACACTGGTAACTTTGTTTTTCGGCAATCAGATCTTAACTTGGTATTTGAATATTTTAAAATAAAAATTAATTAGAAAAAGAATGATATTTTCAAGAAAGGGTAGACAGTTATTAAAGGCTACCCAAAAAATTGAAGACAGATTTTCAGATTATATTTTAGGCAAGAAGGTCAAGTCGGAAAAGATCCATTGGTCGATCGGCTTACTATTTGCTGTTTTAATAGTTACCGGAGGATATTTTTACTCTAATTTCAAGGGGAACATAGTCAATGCTGATGCGGCCAACCCGAACGTCAGCGGTTTTGCCTGGGGCCAGAATTTCGGTTGGATCAGCTTCAATTCAAAAGACTGTGACCCTGATAATGATGGCGCTTTCAATGGTTTGCCTACAGGCTGCCCGCTTTCCAGTCCGCCAGCAGTCAATTCTTATGGTGTCAGCATCGATAATACAACCGGCCTTTTTTCAGGACATGCCTGGAGTGAAAATGTCGGTTGGATTGATTTCGGTCCGACTAGCGGGTTTCCTTCAGCTCCGTTGCAGGCCGCCACTTATGACTTGGCTTCTGGTGACGTGACGGGTTGGGCCAAAGTGCTGTCTTTAGGTGATGATGGTTGGATAAAAATGAGTGACGACTCCAGGATCGGTTGGTTTGGCAATGGTGTAAAGATCAGTAGCAGTACTTATGAATTCAGCGGCTGGGCTTGGAATGGCAATAGTGATAATAGTGGATTAGGCTGGGTCAGTTTTAATTCAAGCGATTCGGGAGCAGGCGGTGGCCCCTACAAGGTAGTAGCGAGCAGTTTGGGCTCTATTCCCAGTGTAAATGCCGCTTCGATGGCAGCGCCACAATGGTCTTCCTCGACAGCAGTTGTATCGGGCGCCCTGATGGCGAAACTTACTTTTTCTTATAATGATTCAATCGGTAATGGCGGCAAGGCCTACAGGATCGTAATTAAGGATGCTTTAACCAATGCAACCACTACAGATACAGGGAAATGCGAAAACGGTTCTTCTTCCAACCTGTGCTATGATTTCAGTGGTTGCTTACAAAATGCTCCGAGCTTCACCTGTTCTTATATCGTTGATAACAACAGACTTGGGTTTAATGGAATCGACTACAACAAAAGTTATCATTGGTACGTCCAAGTCTGGAATCAGGCTGATGTATCATCTGCTCTGATCCAATATAATAATAACAGTGTCGCAGACACCGATCATGATATAGATTCCGATTCTCGAACCTTCACTACATATACCCATGAATTTCCTGTAATTTCTTTTACCTACAGTCCTACCAGAGTTATTGTGGGTCAAAATATCAATTTTACCAATCAATCAACCACGACTGCCCCGTATGAGCCGCTGGTTTCCGCATGGACTTTTGCCAATGGAACTCCACCAACGGCAACTAGCACCGATGCTGTTTCCAAATTTGACAGCAGGGGCAATAATCAGGTGACCTTAACAGTCACTGACAACAATGGCTATCAGTCGAATACCAGTACATCCATTTCAGTTGAAACTCGGCTGCCGAATTGGCAAGAAGTGAAGCCGAAATAAAGCGTAAAAAATAGAATCAGCTTAAGCCACCTCATCGGGTGGCTTTTAGTTTGGTTTTTCATATAAATAATGATAAAATGTTATTATACAATGATAATGGTATATGAAAAAAATAATAAAAAATAAATCGGGATTCACTATTGTCGAATTATTGATCAGCATTTCTATCATCGGAATGGTATCGGTGCTTTTTTATAATAATTACCGTGCTACCTCCCGGCAGAATGTCTTAGCAGCTGCTAGCCATCAATTGGCAGGAGATTTTAGGGCAGTCCAGGGTTATGCTTCGGGAGCCAAAAAAAATAATGGTTCAGTGCCCAAGGGAGGTTGGGGCATCTACTTGGCTACAACTTCCGCGAATTACATTATTTTTACTGACGATGATGAAAGTAAAGATTATAATGTTGTTTCGGAGCTCTATCGATCCGTCGATCTGCCTGTCAATGTTCACGTAGATAAAATTGAAGTCACTAAATGGGACGGGACGCCAGTGGTAGGCAGTTCAACCGTAAGTACAGTTTTTTTGCCACCGGATCCAAAAACTTATATAACCACTGATTATAGATCGGACAGCACTGATAATGTGCTAAGATTGTGGCTAAAAGATAGCATTAATCAAACCACCAGAACTATTTTGGTTAACTACTTCGGCTTAATCGATGTGCAATAAGCTATGACTAATAACAGGCTCAACAATCAAGGTTTTTCTATTATTGAAGTGCTTTCAGTGATCGCCATAATCACTATGGGCATGCTGGGTTTATTATCTTTATCCACGCAAAGTTTGCGTTATCAGTATATAAATAAAAACAATCTGATCGCTTCACAATTGGCGCAAGAGGGAATAGAGGTGGTCAGGAATTTGCGTGACTACAATTGGAAAAATAATCTGGTTTGGAACACCGGCTTCGATATCGATAGTGGGCATTACAATTGGGATATCAACAGCAGGACCTTGATCCAACAACCACTGCTACTGCCGATGAAAATAGATCCAGGGAGCGGGTTGTATAATCTGACAATCGGGGATGATTCTATTTTTAGCCGAGATATAATCGTGAGTGATGTAACTGCTTCTTCTTCGCGTATCACGGTCAACGTTAATTATCAGGAAGGGCAAAATGACAAAGTCTACTCGGCGGAGACAATGTTGTATAATTGGCGACAGTAACTATGTTTAAAAAAATATCAAAAAATAATAAAGGTTTGACTTTATTGGAAATCGTCGTATCGGTCACGATTTTCGCCTTTATGATGATTGCAGCTACCGGGATATTCCAATTCGTGATCGAAAATCAACGAAGAGCGATCGCTTCACAAAATACTCAAGAAAGTATCAGATATCTTCTTGAGGCGTTGTCCAAAGAATTACGCCTGGCGAAAAAGGATTCAGTCGGCGACTGTGCCGGTATGGACAAAGTTTATGGCGGAGACGCTTCCAGATTGAGTTTTTTAAAGCATGATATAGTAGATAATGCTGATATCTGTATCAGCTATTATCAACAGGGCGATAATCTTCTGGTGGATCGTAAAATCGGTTTGACTGCCACTACTACAGCATCGACTCTTTCAAGCAAAATAATGGTGACGGATCTAAAATTCATCGCAGTAAATGATGATCCGTTACTTCCAAGTCAGCCGAATGTTACAGTGCTGTTGGAAGTGGAGGCGATCGGTAAGGATATGCATAAAGTACCGTTGAAGATACAAACTACAATATCATCAAGATTCTATGAATAGAAAAAAATTAAAAAATTTGAAAAATGAACATGGTTCAGCTTTAATGATTACAACATTGATTTTGACTAGTTTGTTTATCGCTGCCCTGAACGCTTCAAGCATCGTACTTTCCGGCGTGTTGATCAGTGGCATTCAAGAAAGATCAACTCTTGCTTTTTATGCTGCCGAATCTGGCGCAGAACTCGCGGCCTATGATGCCATCGTCAACGGTAATTTTCCAGCCGCCTCATCCACTAATGTATATAGTCTTACCCTCACTAATAACAGTTCCTATGTCGTAAGCTATGCTTCTTCAACATTTATTTCAGAGGGCAGCTTCGGTGAAACTAAGCGATCGGTAAGTTTAGGTTTTGAATAAATTAGCAAATGGATAAAGAACAGGCAAAAAAAAGAATTGAAAAGCTAAAGGCGGAGATAGCGCATCATCGCTATCTTTATCATGTCTTGGACAAGCAAGAGATTTCTGATGCGGCATTGGACAGTTTAAAGAACGAGCTCTTTAAGCAAGAGATGGAGTATCCGGAATTGATCACCCAAGATTCGCCTACACAAAGAATCGGTGGTAAACCGTTAGCAAAATTCAAAAAGGTCACCCATTCCCAGCCGATGCTTTCGCTTTACGATGCTTTTTCTAAGCAAGATATGTATGATTGGGAAAATCGCATGAAAAAAATTTTGCCGAGCCAAGAATTCTCATATTATGCTGAACTAAAAATGGATGGTCTGGCTATGAGCCTGAGATATGAGGCGGGAATTTTTGTTCAAGGTGCCACCAGAGGGGATGGCAAGGTCGGCGAAGATGTAACTCAGAACTTAAAAACCATCGATGCCATCCCTTTGGTTTTAAGAAGACCAAGCGAGCGAGAATTGAAAGTCATCGGTCTGGATGATGAGATAATAAAAAAATTTTTCTATGCTTTTGACAGGGGGGTTATCGAGGTTCGAGGCGAGGCGATAATGACTTTGAATGTGCTGAAAGAGTTGAACGAAAAATACGCTCGTGAAGGCAAGGCACTGTTGGCAAACCCACGTAATGCCGCGGCAGGCTCTATCCGCCAATTGGACCCGAAGATTACTGCCGAAAGAAAACTTGATTTTTACGCCTATTCCTTGATTACCGATCTTGGCCTGACAGAGCATGAGCAAGAGCATGAGTTGGCAAAACTGATCGGCTTTAAGATCTTGGCGATAAATAAATTCTGCAAGAATATCGAGGAGGTGATAGAATTCCATGATTTTGAAGAGAGAAACAAGGACAAGGTGCCCTTTGAATGTGACGGTGTGGTGGCGATGGTAAATGATCTGGCCCTGTGGCCGAAACTTGGCATTGTCGGCAAAGGACCGAGATATGTTATGGCCTATAAGTTTGCGGCGGAACAAGTGACGACCAAATTATTAGATGTACTTTGGCAGGTTGGCAGAACCGGGACCTTGACACCGACTGCCGTACTTGAACCGGTCCGAGTCGGTGGCGTAACAGTGAGCCAATCTACGCTCCACAACATGGATGAGATAAATAGGTTGGGTTTAAAAATCGGCGATACTATAATATTAGAGCGTGCCGGAGATGTGATTCCGAAAGTAGTTCAAGTCTTGCCCAAATTGAGAATCGGTAAAGAAAAAAATATTGAAGCGCCAAAACAGTGTCCGATATGCAATAGCGAGGTAGTAAGAGTACCGGGAGAAGTGGCTTTCCGTTGTACCAATAAAGAATGTTATGCAGTCAATATGCGAAGTATGAGCCATTGGGTTTCAAAGGGAGCGATGGATATCGATGGTTTGGGACCAAAAATCATCGAACAGCTGATGAAGATCGGCCTGGTCAGGACCGTGGCTGATTTTTATAAATTGACTATTGATGACTTGCTGCCGTTAGAACGCTTTGCTCAGAAATCAGCAGAAAATTTGATTGCAGCGATCGATGCTAAAAGAGAGGTTGAATTATCAAAATTTATTTATGGCCTGGGAATCAGACATGTCGGGGAGGAGACTGCTATTGATTTAGCGAATCATTTCAGCAGCTTGGGAAAGATCAAAGATGCCAAGCTGGAAGAATTAGCACAACTGGCGGATGTAGGACCGATTATGGCTAAAAGTATCTATGATTGGTTTAATAACCCTAAACATCTGGAATTATTGAATGAATTGAAAAATAACGGCTTAAAAATAAAGAAAATAGAACAGAAAGCTAAGATTCTAGCCGGTAAAACTTTTGTTTTGACCGGGGCGTTAGAGAGTTTGACCAGAGATGAGGCCAAAGCAAAGATAAGGGAATTGGGCGGGGATGTGTCATCTTCGGTCAGTAAAAACACCGACTATGTGGTGGCAGGTGAAGAGGCCGGTAGCAAATTAGACAAGGCTACAGCGTTGGGGGTAAGAATATTGTCAGAAGAAGAATTTTTGGGATTGATAAATAAAATTTAAAATAATTAATTTAATATTAAAGGTAATGCGACAAAAAACAAAAACTATCTCCGGATTAATAATCGCCGTCATTTTAATTATTTTCTTTGGCTTTGTTTTTTTGTTAAGCCGATCCAAGAAGGGTGAATTTTTTATTGCCGAAGAAACTAATATTGAAGAAGCACAAGATCTGATCGAATCAGTCGAGACGGAACAAGATCAGGTGTACAGAACTTTTATGATTAATGGAGAAATCGTTTCAATACTCAATGACAAGATTGAATTATTGGAAGGTGAAACAAAAAGTGAATACGTATTGAATAAAAACGTGGCAGTTATTGAAACTAAAGGTGAAAAAGTTGAAAAAAAAGATTTTAATTATCTAAAGGAAGGTCAAATGGTTTCGCTTGTTATCAATCAGTCAGATAGTGAGATAATTCTCATAAAGGTAGTTATCGGAAACTCTGATCCTAAGGCAATTTTTTAAAAATATCTAGATAAAATATGAAAAAAATAATAATTGGAATTTCATTAGTCGCTACTGTTATTTTATTGATGATGACAGTATATTTATATAATAAACCAAAGCAAGTAAGTGTTGAACCGGAACAAATTTTGCAGGCAGAATCTGAAAGTCAAAAAGTTGAGCAGCCAGAAGAAAATACACAGCGATTGGAATTCCAGACAGATGGGTTTGAAAAAGAAATAGCTGATGAGCAGCCCAAAAAAGTATTAGAATTGGAAGGGGTGATTACGGCGGTTAATGATAGTTCTGTGGAAGTGGAGAATCGTGGTGTGAAAACAATAATTCCATTAACCGGAAATGAAGAGTTGATCGTGAGAAGTCCTGGAAAAGAATAAAGATTATTTCATTGTTGAAAAAAATTTAAGGTGCTATTAATTAAATAAGATTTTTAAAAAACTACATGAAGAATTTAGGATTAAAAATAATTTTTGGAATGTTTTCTTTTTTTTCCTTTATGATTTTGGGTGATTTTGCGCAAGCTTATCCGTCAATAAGTTTTTCTGTTTCTCCTTCTTCCATAATCAGACCGTCAGTGATCACTTTGACCTGGAATACCAGCAACGCAGTAACCTGTTCTGCTGACAGTTCCAATGGAAGCTGGAGCGGTCCTAAAGCATTAACCGGTTCTGAAACAGTCACTATCTCTACGCCTGCATCATATACGACCTTCACTCTCACTTGCAAAGATGAAGGGGGCGCCACACTCGCTTATGTCAAAGGTGTTTTCTATTGCGCTTTATTGATCGACCCTTCAACTGTCTGTTCTCCGGCAACGAACGGCACCTCATATTGTTCAAAGACAACCGGTGTACCTGCATCATGCGGCTCTACGACTTTTTGCGTAAATGGGACAAAAGATTGCTGTACCGGCTATAATTATTCTGCTTGGGGTGTTTGTTCTGGAGGTACTCAAACTAGAGCCATAACTTCTACCATTTCTGCAAGCTGTTCAGATGGGGTTGCACCGGTGCTTTCACAGTCTTGTGTAGAATGCACAAGTTATAATTACAGTCCTTGGAGCGCTTGTTCTGGCGGAATTCAAACTAGGACAATCATCTCAACCAATCCTGCGTCTTGCGTACCCGGAGTTTCTCCAGTTCTTTCTCAATCTTGCCCTTGCACAAGTTTTACCTATACTTCTTATAGTTTGTGTTCTGATATGACACGAACTAGGACAAGATCAGTAATATCAAGCTCGCCATCTGGTTGTACTGGCGGTGATCCGATTACCATTGATTCATGTACAAACGGAACTTGTAATCCAGCCTATAATGGAAAAACTCTTTCATCAATTCCACCTACTGGACTTTGTTCAAACGGAATACAAAGCCCATCACCTGTTAGCAGTAATGGTCCTTGGTCTTGGTCTTGCATCGGCATCAGTGGGGGCCAAACCAGGAGCTGTCACACAAATTTATTAGGTAGCTGCGGTGCAGACGATGGCCAAAATCTTTATTCGACTCCTACCAATCTTTGCACAGCCGGTACAGCCACGTCAGTTTCTGGCGATGGAAGCGCTTTGAATCCCTGGCGCTGGACTTGTGAAGGCGTTTCATGTTCAGCACGAAAAAAATATTCTTGTTCCAATATCTGCTCAAATATATATGACTACGCCACAACAGCTTTTGATTCATATGATGCCAGTTGCAGTTCTTCAATAGATGGAACTTATACTTATACCAAAGATTGTGCTTGTGGCGATGGAAAATCCGCGGGTGATGGCTTGAACTATGGTTCATCCTGTTCTGCACCGATAGTTCCGACTGCTACAATGCAAGCTCCGCTTTGGGATCAATCTCTCATATCTTCGGTCGGAGCATTGGGTGCTAAATTGAGATTCTATTACAATGATCCGAATGGGGAAATCGGTAGCGCCTATCGAATTATGATTGTAGAGAAAAATGGCCCTGTCATATTAGATCAAACCTGCGGAGCAGCTTCCACTACTCCAGGATGCAAAGACTTCAGCAATAGTTGCTTGAAAAGCAATTCTCTTTCTTGCGATTATTTAGTTGATAAATCATTACTTGGGTATTCAAAAAATTATAACTGGTATGTTCAGGTATGGAATCAATCCGATACGCCATCACTCTTGACTCAATACAACAACAATAGCATTGCTGATACTGATAAGAATATTGATAATGATCCGGAGACCTTTTCAACCTTTAGCCATGAATTTCCAAGCGCAAGTTTTACTTTTAATCCAGTAAAAATTAATGCGGGGAAACTGGTTCAGTTTGATGCCAGTCTTTCAACTACATCACCTGCATACGGACCACTTACATATGATTGGTCATTTACTAATGCCAATGTTGGATCGGCAACAAGCATGAAGCCATCTGTTAGATTCAATAGTGCCGGCGGTAGTACGATTATTTTGACAGTTACTGACAACCAAGGCTACAAGACCAGTACTAGTACAAATATCCTGATAAAAAATAAATTGCCTAGCTGGCAGGAGATTCGACCAGAATAATTTGATAGTTTTTTAAAGAGTTTTAAAGTAATTTATATTAGTTTAACGGATTGACAAGAGACGAGGCTAAGGCTAAAATAAGGAAACTGGTCGGGGATGCCTCTGGGTGAAGGTGATTATGGGGGTGAAATTCTTAACTCTTAGCAGATTTAAGAATTTAATAAAAAAATATTTGTCATCCCGCACTTGATGCGGGATCATGCGGATGAAAGAATATATTTTTTATGTTTACATAATGTCAAATAGGCCGAATGGAGCCTTGTATGTCGGAGTTACAAATAATTTAGCACAAAGGGTCATAGAACATAAAAGTAAGGAGATGGATGGGCATGCAAAAAAATATGAAATAACACAATTAGTGTATTTCGAATTGTTTGGTGACATAGGACAGGCGCTATATAGAGAAAAGCAATTAAAGAAATGGAAAAGAGAATGGAAAATTAAATTAATTGAAAATGATAATAAAAATTGGGATGATATAACTAATACGTTGTTATAAAACCTGATCCCGCATCAAGTGCGGGATGACAAACGGAATAAACATGAAATTAACCAAACAAGAAATCGAGCACGTGGCTAAGCTGGCACGGTTAGAATTATCCGAAGAGGAAATAGAAAAATTTGGCAGTCAACTGTCTGGCGTTTTGGATTACATTGATCAGCTGAAAGAAGTGGATGTAACCGGCATTGAGCCGACCGCCCAAGTGACGGGGCTGGTTAATGCTTGGCGAGAGGATGTCGTCGAATATTGTGATACGGAAATCAGGGAAGCTGCTTTATCACAGGCACCAGAGATCGAAGAGCACCAGGTCAAGGTTAAAAGAATCTTGGAGTAAATAATTAGCACTGTGAAAGCGTAAATTTAAAATAAATTAAAAGATTAAATTCGCATGACATTTCGTTATGCGTTATGTGTTATGAGATTAAACGAATTAACAATCAAAGAAGCTCAAGAATTGATGGCCAAAGGTGAAATCACTTCTGTTGAACTGACTAAGGCTTGTTTGGAGCGGATAGATGAGGTGAACGAAAAGCTGAATGCCTGTTTGACGGTTTGCAAATCGGAGGCATTAAGAGAGGCAGAGATGGCCGACGAACGTCGTGCCAGTGGGGAAGTAGGAGAACTTTTGGGCATCCCTTATATTGCTAAGGATAATATCTTAACCAAAGGCATCCGCACCACGGCCGCCTCAAAGATATTGGAAAATTACATTGCGCCATATGACGCCACGATCATAGTCAGGCTAAAAGAAGCAGGTGCAGTATTGCTTGCCAAAGCTAATTTAGATGAATTTGCCCACGGCGCCTCAACTGAGAATAGCGCTTTCGGTGTAACTCATAATCCATACGATTTGGATCGAGTGGCGGGAGGATCCTCCGGCGGTCCCGCTGCAGCAGTTGCAGCCGATATGTGTATTTTTGCTTTGGGTACAGATACAGGAGGATCAATCCGTTGTCCGGCCAGCTTTTGCGGCATCACCGGTTTAAAGCCTACCTATGGGAGAAGCTCTCGTTTCGGTTTGGTTGCCATGACCAGTTCCACGGACGTGCCTGGGCCGATGACCAAGACAGTAGTAGATGCAGCGATCGTACAAAAATTTATTTCCGGCAAGGACAAGTATGATTCGACTACCGTTGATGAAAAAATCGATGATTATGGATCAGAAATAAAAAAAGATATCAAAGGGTTGAAGATCGGTATTCCGGAAGAATATTTCACCGAAGGGCTCGACAAGGAAGTGGCGGAATTGATCAATCGCGCAATCGAGAAATTGACAGGTTTAGGGGTTGAGTTCGTAAAAGTCAGTTTACCGCATACCAAGTATGGCGTACCGGTTTACTATATCATCACTCCATCGGAAGTCAGCTCAAATCTAGCCCGACATGACGGCATCCGTTATGGCTATTCAGTTCATGATGGGGCAAAAGATTTGGCTGAAGTGTATCTAAAGAGTCGCGGCCAAGGTTTTGGTCCGGAGGCGAAAAGAAGAATAATGCTCGGAACCTATGCGCTATCCGCCGGCTATTTTGACGCCTATTATTTGCAAGCGCAAAAGGTGAGAACAAAAATTAAAGAAGAGATGGACAAGGAATTGGAAAAAGTCGATTGCTTACTGACTCCGACCGCGCCTCATGTCGCCTTTAAGATCGGTGAGAAGGCAGCCGATCCCTTACAGATGTATTTGGAAGATATTTTTGTGACTGGCGCTTCGTTGGCTGGTTTGCCAGCAATTTCAGTGCCTTGTGGTTTTGCCAACGGCATGCCGGCAGGTTTCCAATTGATCGGTAAGCGTTTCGACGAAAAAACTTTATTCAGGATCGGCCACAACTATCAACAAGCTACAGAATGGCACAAGCAAAAACCGAATATTTAAATTATTTATAATAATATGCAACACGAACCATCAATGCACACTGCAAACAAAAATTTATTATTTGCAGTAATAATCG